>Ga0247609_10003019_pt1 | contig 17307 bp, 15 predicted proteins | sample 172DNAGHGlowgp2_FD_193487 | JGI IMG/M metagenome (GOLD analysis project Ga0247609, IMG submission 193487) | Sheep rumen microbial communities from Palmerston North, Manawatu-Wanganui, New Zealand - 1728 DNA GHGlow gp2 | ecosystem: Host-associated > Mammals > Digestive system > Stomach > Rumen ...
ATCCGCGCGTTTCATACGCCGGAAAACTTTCGATATATAACAACGGATCTTCGGTCGAAAAAGATTTTTCAAATTTCACAACCGACCCCATACCCGCATTATACGCCGCAAGCATTTTGATTATATTGTTGTTCACATTTGGATGCGTCAGCAAATCAACAATATGCTGTTGCCCAAGGAACATATTGTGTTCCGGGTTCGACATATCAATATCGGACATCTTAACCCTATTTGCACGCGCCACCAATTTCGCCGTCCCCGGCATCAATTGCATTACGCCCTTGGCACCCGCCCCCGATTTAACACCGGCCCTAAAACCACTTTCTTGTTTAATAATGGCAAGCAATAATGCCCTGTCGATTGACCAACCGCCCATCGGTTCCCAATCAGGCAACGGGTATTGCGTGGTGTAAATCACATCTTCATCAATTTCCAAAATTCCGCGGTCGCGAATAATGCCCGACGACAAAATCGACACACGCGAAAGCCCATACGCCGTCGCGACCGAATTTATTGCATGCAATGCGCGATCCGACACATTCACATTCATCATATATTTCAAATATTCTTCGGCGCGTTCTTTACGATTTACCTGTAATAACGCAAGCGCGATTTTTCCATACTTGTCGCGCCGCAATTCTTCAACATCGTCATCGGTAAATTCTTGTTCAAAGAATTCGTATTCCGGCACATCGCCCAACATTGTCGCGGCGAGCGCCCCATAGAAAGCCATCGGATGCGCGGCGGCAATGCGCCAATACTTTTTTGCATCCGCCCGATCATCATTCAAATCTGCGGCGCGGCCGGCCCAAAATGCGGCCTCGGTCTTGCGGGCATTATTTATCTGTGGCAATTCAAGTATTTCCGCAAAATACTTTTCACTTTCCTTATAATTTTCTTCTTTGAATTGCAACAACCCCATCGTCCAAAGGCCGAATTCCGAATCCGCATCCGCCGCAATTGTTCCCCATTTTTTTGCGAGTTCGAATTCACCATTCGTGTAATAAACAAACGCAAGTCGCCCCGCAAGACGCCCATAATCAGACGCCGCCAATTTTTTCCGAAAACCTTTTTCTTCCAATATATTCCGCGCGGTCTTGGTCGAACCACTGCGAATTGCCTTTCTGAATTTTGTAATTTTTTTATCGGTCGCACCGGAATAATTTTTTTCCGTCCATGTTTCCGATTGCGCATTTTCAACGGATTGATTCCCCGACAACATCGCCGGCACAACAGCCTTTTTTACCTTGGTCTTTTTGCGCGCCGCCAATTTTTCGACACGCACCGCGCCCGGCATATCGGCGTATTTATCCATCCACGATTTTGCTTCGGCGCCTTTGGTGGTATATGTTTTGGAAAAAAATTTTTGATATAAAACCTCACTCATCAAAATTGGGTCGGCAACTTGCCGCCGCAACTTTTCCGCCGCAGAAAATTTTTCAGAATCTTGCAAAGTAAAAATTTGCGAATACAAACTTTCATCCGCATCCGACAATACATCAATTTCGGTTTTTGCAAACGCCCCCACCGCGCACAGCACCGAAAAGATGAAAACAAAAATCTTTTTCATAAAAATCCCCCCACCAATCAAAACAACGTTGTCTTTGGCAATTTGCAAACGATTGTTTCGTCGGTCACCTCTGGTATAGTATCAATAATTTTCTTAAAATCCGAAACCCGTGAAAACTTGCGATACACGGACACAAAGCGCACAAATGCAATCGGGTCCAAATTCAACAAAGAATCCGAAACCATTTCGCCGATTTGGCTGCTTGTCACCATATCGTCGGCCATTTCGGTTTCAAGTCTCCGCTGAATCGACGCAACCAGGCGTTCAATCTGTTCATCACCCACATCACGATTATGACACGCAAGTTTTATACTGCGCCGCAATTTATCCCTATCGAACGGTTCGGTTTTACCACTATTTTTTTTCACAACCAAATCACGCATCTGCACGCGTTCCACGGTTGAAAACTTCGCCCCACATTGATTACACACACGGCGGCGACGAATTGTTCCGTTTTCCATATCCGGCCGCGAATCCGCGACCCGACTATCGGCATAATTACAGTATGGACATCTCATACCGCATAATGTAGCAATCTGTTGCGATTGTGTAAAGCAATTTTTATTTCGAAAAAAATGCATTTTTTATAAAAATCAAGACCTTTTTTTCACAAATGCACCAATCCGGCAAAATTTTTTACCCCAAAAATATGGTATAATTAGTCACGGACGAGAGAATCAATGAACAAATACCTTAATCAAATTTTGATTGGCGATTGCGTGGAAATTATGCGCGAAATTCCAGACGCTTCGGTTGATGCGGTATTTGCAGACCCACCATATAATTTACAACTTGGGCAAAAAACACTTTATCGCCCCGAAGATCAAACCGCCGCGCGCGCGGTGCGCGACACATGGGACGCGTTTGAATCGCCCGCCGAATATAACAAATTCACGCGCGATTGGATGGCGGAATGCAAACGTATTTTGCGTCCGGACGGCGCAATGTGGACAATCGGTTCGTATCATAATATCTTTCAGGTTGGCGCAATCATGCAAGAATTGGGTTTTTGGATTTTGAACGATGTCGTGTGGGTTAAAACAAATCCAATGCCGAACTTTCGTGGCACGCGATTTACGAACGCACATGAAACATTGATTTGGGCAACACCAACCAAGACCGGCAAATACACATTTAATTACGAAACGATGAAGAAATTAAACGGTGGCAAACAAATGCGTTCCGATTGGGACATGAACATTTGCCTTGGCGAAGAAAGATTAAAAGACGAAAATGGCAAAAGTTTGCACAACACGCAAAAGCCAATGGATTTATTGCGCCGTGTAATTTTGGCATCAACAAAACCGGGCGACATAATTTTGGACCCATTTATGGGTTCGGGAACAACCGCCGCCGCCGCGCGGGAACTTGGGCGAAAATTCATCGGCATCGAACGCGAAGAATCATATGTCACCGCCGCACGCGAACGCGTGGCACGCGTCACACCAATTGACCTTTCGGATATAGAGGTTTCAAAACCCAAACGCGACGAAATCCGTGTTGCGTTTCGCGAACTTATTGACGGCGGATTGCTCTATGTCGGCCAAACGTTGGTCAGTCCGCGTGGCGAACGCGTCATGATTACACATGACGCGCAATTAGCACACACTCTGTATGGCAAGGCATCTATTCATGTAATGGCGGCAAAAATGCAACACAGTGTCAGTTTTAATGGTTGGGATTATTGGTCGGCACAAAAACGCGATGGCACACTGGTTCCAATCGACGATTTACGCAAATATATCCGCGATGTAAAATCTGGTATCAAAAAAGCCGCATAAAAAAACCGCCACTTTGGGCGGTTGAATTTTTGGTTGGGCACCCTGCACAATCCGCGAGCCGATTTGGCGAAGATTGGGCAAGAGATTAATAATGTGAAAGACAAATTAAAACACCAAACAAAGCAACCGATTTAATATTCCCAAGCTATTAAATATATCCGATCTTTCGTAGCATAAGTATAGTTTTTCACAGACATCCAACTAAACGATTTCAAGGCTGTTTTCAAATCATCATAACTTACTTCCTGTGGCACATTACAACGTATATCTGCCGGTCCCCCAGCAGTATGCGTTCCGCCCTTTAACTCACACACCTTCTCTGCAATAGACACATATGCCGTTCTTTTATGACCTTCATTTAAATCATCAAACATGATAGTATATTCTGTATCATCAGTAGTACACACAATATAATCATCATGATTTTTTGTTTCATATGTCTCTGCACACGTGATATTTCCAATACCTGTCTCTTTTGCCCACAATTTAATCAACGCCCTACCCGGTGACAAATTTACCTGTGTCTTATTAAACACATCCGCAATTGTTCTTTTAACTTTTTTATTCTTCACCGCAACTTCAACCTGGGCATCTGTTTTTCCACTTTGCGCTTTTGGTTTTTGAACAGGTTTTTTTTCTGTTCCAACAAAACAATAAACTTTATCCCCATTGGTAATTTCACGTACAGACAAATCCAAATCATCAATCAACTGGGCACAAGATGTTTTATTTCCATCACACCATTGACCATCATATTCAACTTGGTTATATGTGTTTTTACCAGTTGAGAACGTTCCACCATCAGCTTCGCATACAGATTGGAAAGTTTTCTGTTGTTCATTGCCCGTATCATCACCCAAAACAACATCTCCCCATTGTTTCGGCATACACACACCGCCACGCAATTCGTACCCAGAATATTTATCACAAGATTGTTTACTATTCGCAATAAACGCCTTCATATTTTCAACTGTCGTACACGCATCTTTTTCAAACTCTTGTGTTCCGTCTAAATATCTATTTTTATCTTTACCATCGACAGAACAATCCCAATTCCACACAGGTGATAACGCTGTCGCTTCATCATTGTTCAAAGCAATGTAATAATCATCTCTTACCTTGACAACCAATCTTTTACAATTATGATTTTTAAACGGCCCAATAAATACCGAGTTTTGCATAATATACCCAACACACTCTTTTATTTTATTCGCACTATCAACAGTCGCACTATCAGCATAACCAATCAAAGCATCAGCAAATTTAAAACACTGTTGCATACCCGCCGCTTCTTCAACATTCCAACCTGCCGCCTCACAAACTTTCCATAAATTTTGTGCTGATATTCCCTCACCCCCAGAAGCTTTTAATTGTGCATTATATTCGGATATTGTTTGAAACACATTTTCTTCGGGCACAAATTCCTTGATAACATCAACAACAGTATTTGGATTTATATGTATTTCCGCCAAACATGGTGTAATCAAAAATGTTGTTATCATTGCACAGGTTATCTTTTTCATTGCAATACCCCCGTACATTTTTCAGCCACATCTGCCACTTTTTTAATTGCCGATATCTGTGTCGCATTAAATACAGTCGCTGCCCCCGACGCCAACGCAGTCGTCCCCGACAACACGTTTGCCGCTGTATTTAAATTCTTTTCTTTCTGTTTACCATCATCACTATTATCATTACGCACAGAATTAGAATTTGCAGATGCCGAAGTGATAGTTCCCGCGACACCGGTTGTTGCACCAAAAACAGACGAAATCATCGCACCTTTGGCACGATTATTTATTTTTGAAATATCAACATATTCAAATTCGCCACACGCATTGGCTATTTGTGTTGCCTCGGTAATATCTTGACCACTGACACGTGCCTGATTCATCGCACTTCTTAAATTTTTAACCGCAGACTTACAATTATCAATCTGGGCAGACAAATCATCATTGACTTGATTCTTGCCAGCAATAACCGCACCCGCCACATTGGATACAGCACTGGTTGCAACCAAACCTGTTCGCCAAGTTCCCAATGATTTAGATTGCTGATTTAATTTTTTTACTTTCTCTTTATACTGTCTAATTTCTGTCACAGCACTGGTATAAGAATCACTAAAATCTTTCAAAAATTGTTCCCGTTCCGCATTTGTTGGCTCTGGTTTTCCTTGTTCCAAATCATGCAACTCTTTAATTAAATCTTCCAAATTTTCAATTTCAGAATCTTTCTTGGCTTTTACAACACCAACAACAGTTGCACCAACACCAGTCGCTGTTCCAACAGCCGTCACAGCAGTATTTATACCAGCCATCTTTTTCAATTCTGCCAAATCAGAATCTATACCAACACATGCAGTATATGTTGCACGCAAAGCATCATCCAAAGATGGTGCATCTGCTTTTGCAACAACAGGCAAACAACACATACAAAGCGCTAAAAACTTGTATTTTCTGCATAACATCGTAATATTATTATATCACAAAAAATGTTAATTAAAAATGAAAAATCAAATAAAGTATGATATAATACATACATACAAATAATAAACAGAACATTAAATGCAACAAGATACTTTTCCAAAAACATATAAAGGTTTCTATTGGCTGGTTATAAAAAAATTTCCATTGTATTTTAGCACAATTTGCAAACATATTGGCTGATTAACTTTTTGGTTTGGGCAACCTGTGCAGTTAGCGAGCCGATTTGTTGAAAGTTGAGCAAGAAATTGATAGAAAAAACAATTTATCTTTCTAATTCTTGCATAAGGTTTGTATAATACAGCACCTGTTTGTTATATTGTTTCGCATATTCAATCTCTAAATGCGTAGATTTTCCAATATAATTATTTACATTTACAACCAATATCGCATCAGAAATTTCTATTTTTTTTAAATGTGAGTTTTTTAAGTTTTGTATTTGTCTTGGTGTATAATTTGGATTTTGTGATACTGGGAAAACAGGTGTAATCACACAATATCCCAATAAAGTCATTTTTTCTGCAATATTTATCATTTCTTGTTGAAATTTCAAAATACCACATATAGTTATAACCATTTTAACCTCATGCAACTCTTTCTATCGTACCACAGATGTTCGAAATTGCAAATTTTTACCATTTTCCAAAACAAAACATTCCCTCGGGCTTTCGCCCTGCGGGGAAACCGTAACGACTAGGAGTAAGCGAAAACGAGCATCGCGAAGTTTGAGTGCTAACGAGTGCCGCGCAGGACAATGTCCGAGCGATTTCAATGCGCTATCGCTTCCAAAATCTACTGCTTGTCGAACTCGGTGAAAATATTAGAAAACAAAATAAAAACCGCCCTGAAACGAACGGTTGCACATCTTGGTTGTTGCCACATTCACAGACACACCAGCAAACGCATCAAATGTCACCAAGCAACCCAATAAAATTGGAAATATTCTCAATCCCATAACCTACCCTTTTTAACTCTTTTATTATACCACAAAAAAGCCGAATAAAAAACTCGCCAAAAATTTTTGGCGAGTTTGCTAAAAAAACACAACATCAATTTATCTGGATTTTGGAACAAAACCTTTGGCAATACCAATTTCCAATATTGGTGTTAATTGACCATATTGCGATGTTCCCTGTAACAAATGTTCTTGATTTGCAAAACCAAACGACCCGTATATACCACTGGGGTTATGTTTAATACCGACATTACCACCGGCCATACCACCATCAATTTGTCCCCATGCATTAACAAAGGCGGTCGCATCATTATTCAATTGAATTGCGTACAAACCATGAAGATATGGATTATCGGTACCAATTTTTGTCATTTCCAACAATCCAGATTGTTGTCCGGCATTATATGCAACCTGGACATCACCGGTCACACGACATTCAGGATCAATTGCCCACAAAGTTCCAATTTTCACTTTATTCAAAAACACTTCACCAACAACAAACCAATCACCACCACCATTAAATGTAAATGGTTGTGAATTATTTTCACCGTAACCCAACGCAACCGATCCATGTTTATTATTGAAACCAACCTGGGCCATTGATGATACGGTATGCCCCGAGCCACCAATCATTGCATTTTCAAAATACAAACTGATTGGCATATATTTTGCATATTGCCCACAATAATTCAAAGTCTGCATTTTTCCAACATTGGCAAATATGTTGCTACCATTTTTCGTCTTGAACGTTGCATTGAAAAATATGTTATGCAACATCATACTCATATTATCACCAGTATAGGTTTGTGCCATTTGCGTAGTTGTAAGACCCAACACCAATTTATCATTGAATGTGACATTCGGTTTTAATACAACCAAAGGCGACCAAACTAATTTCGAAAATCCCGGCGCGACAAAAGTAAAACCTTCCATTTCCATATAAATCGACTGTGGAACACCCGAAAAATTCACCATCGGTACCGCATGCACAGAATCAACTGTCACCGTATCCGCATTATCATTGGCCGGCTTTTTACCACTAATATTTTCCGGCACAGGCACCTGGGTTGCCACTTTTCCAGAATCTTTGGTTCCACAAAACTTTATCAATCCCAACGTCATCAAGGCAAAAACAATTGTCGCCACAGTTTTTTTGTTAAAATGAATTTTCTTTTTTTCTGTCATTTTCTTAATACATCCTTTCTATAAAGCATAACACAAACCGTAATACTGTCAACAAAAATCGAACAAATAAAAAAACACCCATTTGGGCGATTGTGCAATTTGCGAACTGAATTGGTTGAGATTGGGCGGGAGATTAATAATGTGAAAGAAAAATTAAAACTGCCTTAATAAACCTGACCCTGATTCGTAAAATTCATATTTTGAAATTGCTGAATTTCTCCATTGTTTATTTTTTCAGAAGCAGATTTGAATTTATATGCTTTCATGGCGTAAATATCCTGCAATTTTTCAGAAGAATTTATTTGCAAATGTTGTTCTGGCGTTAATACAGCAGTGACTTTAAATTCTTGTTTGCCATGATTTAACGCATCTATGTCTTGTCCAACCAACGAATTAATATCTTGTATATTTTTATTTCCTATATTTATTTTTGCACTATTAAAATCTCGTTTATTTTCATTTATAAGTTGCCAACCTTGCGACATTTTAATGGCTATTATTTGATGACCGTGCATCGGTTTTTGACCAATACTTGATATCTGGACACATGGAATAATGCGTATATCTTTTGGATGTAGAGCATTTTTACCTTCCGTAGCATGTTTCACAAATAAATTAGCCCGACCAGAACATCCGACTACGTATGACGGTATTTTGTATTTTTCAATTTCATCCGCATTAAACGAAAACATATTTTGATTTGGCTTGTACCTATGGTTTTTGTCATTTAACCACAAATTACGATAGAAAAATTCGTCTAAATTTCCGCTTTGTTTAGCCATTCTTTTATAAGATTCAGGGATAATATTCGTTTGGTCAAAAAAGTTGCCGACATATTTTAGGGTATCGTTAATTTTTTCAATAATTGTTTGGTCTGTCATATTACCCCCTTCGTTGTTCCGATTATATCACAAAAAGTTCGAAAATGACAATTTTTTGATATTTTTCAAATTCAAACTTTCGAACTCGCTGGAATTATTAGAAACCAAACAAAAAACTGCTCTTATCGGCGGGTTGAATTTCTTAATCTCTATTTCGTCACACTTCGTTAAAACTTCGTGTGACACTCCTTCGCGCTAACTGCTCTGCATCGGGTGGCCCGCCACCCATAGCATCGCAGATGCGAAGGGTGGTTGGGGCAGCTCCCCCCCTCGATACACAATAATAAAAATCAAAAAAAAGAAAGGGCAGCTGGATTCCCTCGGCTAACGCCTGCGGAGAAACCGTAACGATTTCAATGCGCGTTGCTTTTGAAATCTACTTGTTTTCGAACCTGGCAAATTTACATTTGCCATGGCACCGAACCAACGCACCACAAACCAAAAAATCAAACCCGTCTTTCGACGGGTTGAATTTTTGGTTGGGGCAGCTGGATTCGAACCAACACTAGCGGAGTCAGAGTCCGATGTTCTACCATTAAACTATGCCCCAATATGCGCCCTATTATAATTTATAATGCGCGTTTTGCAAATATTTTTTTAGATTCAAAAACTTTTTGTATTTGGCCCTTTTTGGTGGTATTATATCTAACGGTAACGAAAGGAATAAACATGCAAACATTATCAATGATTTTAAATTCGTCTATTCTAATGTATATATTCGCAGTTGTGTTTTTATACATTGCAATTCGCTGTTTTATATTCGGTGTTGCAAATGATACATCGATTGTGTTGCGCGTGTTGGTTGGACTGTTATTTTTATGTTTTGCGGCATACTGCGGATATCGCGGATATACAGCCCCTGCAAAAAATTTCATAGATAATTTTTTCTTTGATTCTTGGATTGAAATGAAAAGATTTTTTGGTTTCGTTAAAAAAACTCTTTAATACGGCAATCATACCTATCAAAAAAACTCCTGCGATTTTATAAAATATAAATCACAGGGGTTTTATAAATGAAAAAAATTTTATTATTATTTTGCATTGCAACAATATTATCAAATAATGCAAACGCATGCACAGGAATTGTTTTGCGTTCAACCGACAACGCAACGGTCACCGCACGCACAACAGATTGGGCAAACGCCGAAACAAACAACATTTACGCAATTATTCCACGCGGTCATATATCGCGTTCTGTTCTGCCAGATGGCACAGAAAACGGACTAGAATTTACCGCCAAATATGGATTTGTTGGACTGGGGCCCGAACGTCCAGAATTTATTGTTGATGGCACAAACGAAGCCGGATTAAATGCCGAATTATTTTATTTTCCTGAATCTGGCGAATATTTAAAATACGATGAAACAATGCGCAATATATCTGTTGCAGATTTACAAGTCGTATCATGGATTTTATCAAATTTTGCGACAATTGACGAAGTTCGCGAAAACATCAACAATATTCGCATCATAAATATTTATCCTGATTCATCAACTGTGCATTGGCGCATAACCGATGCATCTGGTCGCGTCGTAGTTATGGAAATAATAAATGGCACACCGCAATTTTACGAAGACCAAATCGGTGCAATTGCCAATTCGCCAAACTTTGATTGGCAAAAAACAAACTTGAATAATTATGTAAATTTGGCACCTGGCACTGCGGGACCAACAAAACTGGGGCCCGACACATTAAAATCATTCAGCAATGGTACAGGCATGTTGGGATTACCCGGCGATTTTTCTTCCCCATCGCGTTTTGTTCGTGCCACTTTTTTAAGTAATTGGGCAATACCACAATCCAGTGTCACAGACACAATACCATTGGCATTTCACATATTAAACAACTTTGATGTTCCATTGGGGCTGGATTTTGCACCCGGCAAAGCAAAAACAAATATGCCGTCTGGGACACAATGGACAATCGCCAGCGATTTGAAAAACAAGGTTATTTATTATCACACAATGTTTAATCGAACAATCCGCAAAATCGATATGAATACCATAGATTTTGCAACTGTTCCATTTCAATCAAGTCCCCTGGACGATGTAAAACGTGAAACAATAATTCCGGTTCAAATCAACAATGAATAAAATTTGCCTTTTATAAATTCAATGACTATAATTACAGGCGTCGAATTTATACCAAAGGAGCAAAATATGAAAATCAAACCATTTGCCGGTGTACGTCCACCAAAAGATTTGGCAGCCGAAGTGGCATCACGTCCATATGACGTTTTAAATTCAGCCGAAGCCAAGGCCGAGGCTGGCGAAAAATCTTTGTTGCACATTATCAAACCAGAAATCGATTTTGACCCAATTGCCGGCGAACACGAACAAAGAACATACGACAAAGCCGTTGAAAATTTCAAATTGTGGCAAAGTCGCGGTTGGTTAAAACAAGACGACAAGGAAATGTATTACATCTATGCACAAACAATGGACGGTCGCACACAATACGGTTTGGTTGCGGCGGCAAATGTCGATGATTATATGTCTGGCAAAATTAAAAAACACGAATTAACACGTAAAGAAAAAGAAGACGACCGTATGATTCATGTTCGTATCCAAGACGCAAATTTGGAACCTGTGTTCTTTGCATATCCAGATGTCGATGAAATGAACTCTCTTGTCGCAAATTGGATAAAAAATCATGCCCCAGAATATGACTTTGTCGCCGAAGATGGTTTTGGTCACACTTTCTGGAAAATTGATGATGACGCAACAAACGCACGCATTACCGAAATATTCAAAAATATTCCTGCGATGTATGTTGCCGACGGTCACCACAGAACAGCCGCGGCTGCACGTGTTGGTGCCGAAAAACGCGACAACAATCCAAATCATGACGGCAATGAAGAATACAATTATTTCTTGGCTGTGATTTTCCCAGCATCACAATTACATGTTATTGACTATAACCGCGTTGTCAAAGATTTAAACGGACTTTCACCCGAACAATTTATTGCTGAATTGGAAAAATCTTTTGATGTCAAAGACATGGGAACCAGCATTTACAAACCAAACGCATTACACAACTTTGGTATGTATTTAAATGGTCATTGGTATTCTTTGACGGCGAAACCTGGGACATACAACGACAACGACCCAATTGGTGTTTTGGACGTGACCGTTTTGTCGAATTTGGTATTTGATAAAATTTTGAATCTGGGTGATTTACGCACATCAAACAGAATTGATTTTGTTGGTGGAATCAGGGGACTTGGCGAATTACAAAAACGCGTAGATTCCGGTGAAATGGTTGCTGCATTTGCACTGTATCCGGTCACAATGAATCAAATTATTAACATTGCGGATACAGGCAATATCATGCCACCAAAAACAACATGGTTTGAACCAAAATTACGCAGTGGTTTGGTTATCCACAAATTATCAAAATAAGTTCTCCTCCTGTGGAGGAGTAAGCCGGGAGGTGGTTTTTAAAACCATAAAAAAGCAAAAATAAAAACTCCGTCGAAAATGACGGAGTTTTTTTTACTGACCCAACAATCCTGTCAAAGAACTCGAAAAACTTGATGCGTTTGTTGTATTCAACACCTGTGTCACATCTTGACCAGCAAATTTATTGGTTAAGCCACTCCAATCGACACCAGATAATTTGCCTTTTAAACCACTAATATCCAACGATGAAAAATCCAGTTTATTAACATTTTTAAACCCGGCCGATGTTAAACCTTTTTTAAACTCTTCTATTGCGGCTTTGTTGTCTTTGTTATTTGCATTTTGGGTTTTTGCATCTTTGATTAAATCAGCAATTTTTCCATTTATTGCACTATTTCCAATCGCGCCGCCAATGGCCCCCACACCCGCGGCGATTGCACCGGCCTTGACACGTGTTGCCGATGTATTTTGTTGGTCGGCCAATTTGTTTGCATCCGTTTCATTTCCACGCGATGCACGATACAAAGACGCATATGTTCCATTTTCAATACCTTTGCCTCCCTCGGCATCATATAACCCCATGTTTGCCTTGTCCATTATGACTTGGGATTCTATACCCGGTGCCATACCCAATGCAGTTTTGCGTTCTTTTAAACTCGCGGCCAAATCGACATATTGTTGATATAAACCAGTTAATTGATTTGTGCCGGCGACCTCTATACCCATTTCACCACCCGAATAAGACCGCCCACCATTATCACCAACTTTGCATTGGAAAGTCGCCAAATACGCCGTCATATCTTGCTCGGCTTTTTTATCTGCATTTTGTTCCGCCAAACCTTGTGCCAACTGCATACCGCCAATCCCGGTCGCCGCCATAGTCGCCCCACCCAACATACGATTTGCCAAAGATTGTTCGTTCGCCTTGGCATTAGAATACGCACTTTCCGCCTCTGCGATTTCCTTTACATTATCAACATTTGGCGCAGCCGTTTCTGTATCATCAGAATCATCACCAGATACCACATTACTATCAACACTTTCCCACTTTGCAATAAATTTTTTATCACCTGTATCTGTTTTAGAAATTTTTACATTTTTGCTACACTCGTTTTCTTTTCCTTCCATACACCACCCAACAAACACATATCCTTCTCTTACCAGCGGAGCACTTTTCACATTCAATCCCTCACCCGCAACATATTCCGTCTGAAGAATTGTTCCTGCAGGATTGTCTGTACCACCATTATAATCATATTCAATTTTATACTTAGTACCAGATACTTCATCATCTTTTACACACACACCATCACGCAATTCATATAAATCATTTACGCATTTTGTTGGCTTGCAAAAAGTTTTTCCATTTGCATCAACAGCTTTTTCACCTTCGCGCGCATTTAATTTTTTCAACATTTCATCATCACAAATGGTGGCAACAATACTAACTTCTTTCAGCGCATTTGCTGTCGGTTGCAATTTTATTTGTGCATTTGAACTGGGCGATAAAGTCAATGTTTGATAACCAACAAAACTCACACGCATCATAGCATTTTTTGGAACATTATTAAACTTTCCAGAAAATTTACCAGCACTATCCGTTTGACAACCTGCATTTGATATCATTGAACCATCAGGATTTACTAACACAATATTTGCATACGGCACAGGTTCGTCTGTTTCAGAATCTAAAATTGTTCCGCTAATTTCGACCGTTCTGGATTTCGTCGCAGGTGGAACCGACGCCGTTGTGTTTATAATCTCTGGGGTATCTTGATGCACAACCGCTTGGATTGACGATGTGGTTTCGCCATTTAATTCCGCATATGTTTTTGCACCCGCATCAATCAATAATTGTTCTATTGCAGGACAAGTATTTTTACCAGCGTTTCTTTTACAAGTATCCGTATATTGCTGTTGCGCACGAACCAAATCCAGCAAAGTTCTTTTCCGTCTTGGCGCATTACCTGGCGACAATTCAGTCACAATATTAACATCTGCACCATTATCTATCAATAATTTTGCAATTTTATCCTGGGGATTGGCACCGCATTTTTTTTCATTATCCGCATCACAACAATTACCAATAGACACACTCAACATCGTTCCTTTTTTATCGTATGTTGGTGTATTTGCCAAGTCAGGCTGTTTTTCCAAAATTGCTTTTACCGCATTATAATTTCCTGGGCAAACGCCACTACCCCTAATTGCCCACTCTAGCGGGGTTCCAGAAATTTGCCATTTTGCATTATCAGACACACAATCGTATTTTAACCATTTAGACACATCACCAGATTTATAATTTGCTATATTACTTGCCAAATATGGCCCACACGCACCAAATGCAGGCAACGACACCAGCGCACACAACACACCACAAAAAATTGTACGAAAAATGGTCATAAAAATTCTCTCTATGACCATAATTATATCACAAAAAAAACAATTTTAAAAATACTATCTGTGACGTTCCACAATATTTTTTAAAACATTTATCTTGCCAGCCTTTGTTTTTGCCCAAAACATATTACCAACATTATCCAACTGCATTGGCGACCACAACATAAATTCAGCGCGATTAGAATACATTTTTTCAAATGCCTGCTTAAATTCAGGATTAGCATATGAATCAAATTTTAATTTTGGCACACGCACAATTAAATCTGTATTACCAAATTCCGCATTATAGTAATGCGAACGATGTCGATTTGCCACCACACCATTTTGACGCAGCACATATTGAATTGCCTGAATATTGGACAAAACACGCGGTTTAAAATAATAAAAACAACCGTCACGAGTTTTTAATAATTGAACGTCCGAACACAACATAAATAATACAGTTGCCATTTGTTCAATACTTAATTCTTTTTTCATATAAATCCCCTTTCGTTTAAAAAGCCGCCAAATATATTTAGCGGCCAAATTTTTTTCAAAACAAAACGCAATAACACTAGAAACCAAACACCATGCGTTGTTTTGACTGACGTTTCTTTTCGTTACGCACAGCTTCTTCTGCCTTGCGTTTGCGCTTTGTTGTTGGTTTTTCGTAACGTTGGCGTTCTTTCATTTCACGATACAGACCTTCTTTTTGTGATTTGCGTTTTGCAACACGCAAAGCCTGTTCAACGTTATTATCACGCACCAAAACCTTTACCATATATATTCACCCCCTTTGGCGAATTTTTGTATTTTAATTTTTTTAATCGGTGTCCGTCTACGCTGTGCTTAAAATCTATCGAATAAAAAATCATATTACTATGAATTTATCTCTATCGAACGCACGGCTACGCCGAGACACTCAATTTTGCTAATTGTACGCATAGCGTACAATAACCAAAATTGGTGGTGGAGCCAATCAGACTCGAACTTGACGAGACGGTGATGGTTGCCCAAGCGGGTGTCTCTCTTGTTCTGTCTTTTCGACTTCATTTATTCTGGTGGAGCCAATCAGACTCGAACTGACGACCCCCTGCTTGCAAAGCAGGTGCTCTACCAACTGAGCTATGACCCCAGAACTCCAACGGGACCACCAACCCTGTCGCGGCGGTGCATCGCACCGACGGATGAGCTATGACCCCAGAACTTTGCGACTTTCAAACCGAAAGCCCACACATTTTATACATTTATTTTGCATATGTCAAATAAAAAATACCCACAAACATTGACAACACTATTTTTTTGACATATAATCTTTTCGACAAAAAATTGGCAAATTATGATACTAACAGAACCGTATAACATTAATATAACACCTTATCAATCCATCGACATATTGCATGGCGATGCCCAGATTGACATATACAAACAAACACAAAAACCGCGGCATACGCTTGCTTTGTTTTCTGGATTTGCAGAAACCGTCGAAACACACCGGTTATTAACAGATGTTTTTGCATGGGGATTAAATCACAAATGCCGTATTGCAGTTGTCAAAACATTTATAAACAAATTGGAATTATTGGAACAAAAAAACGAACAAAATTATGAATACAGCGAATTGCAAGAACTGTATGACACCTGTATGAAAGAATTATTATACGCAACCCAAGACAACAAAGCGCACATTATTGCACATTCCACACCAACAATTCCATTAACTATACACTTTAACAATTGTATTAAATCTGGTCACCAGCCACCTGTGGGGTCGGCAATACTGTTGGCGCCATATCCAACGAATCCAGACATCATTAACACACTGATAAAATTTTCAATCAAAACCAACCACAATGATATGGCAACCAGATTGCAAAACATTATACCTTTTACACAAAAATTATTTGATGCAACAAATTTAATTGAACCAAAACTGATGTCTAAATATAAATTTCCATTATATCTTATCAGTGGCAAAACAGATAAAACCGCACCTGCAAACAACACATTTTCAAAATTTGTTATTCCCGCGGCAAACGAGCATATATCATCTATAATTGTCCCAGGCGGTCATAATTTCAACAAAGATTTATCTGATTTACCTGTGCAAATTTTAAAACAACAGCACGAAAAATAAAAACATATCCAGACTTGATTACCCGTTCTAAACAGATATAATCCAAGAAAAACAAAATTAAAAATATACTATTAAATAAACAAAAGGCAAAATAATGAACGAAAAACAAATTACAAAACGATGCACAACAACACTAAACAAACAATATGGATTAAATTTAACACCACAAACATCATTTCAAACCATATTTCCAAACAATTGGTTTGGTCGCCAAACGGCTGTTGCTGGGACTGTAAAATCTTTTGGTGTGGAAATTCCATACGGCGATGTCAGTCCATATTTTGCAAATAACGCAACAGAATTAGCACAAATTATTCATGAATACATTAAACCATACACCAAAATCAAGGCCAAAATCACCCAGATATTCAAGACTGAATTCAACATACCACACATCAAACAAAACACAAATATTTACACAACAAACAATCCAAATATTACAGTATTTGGTTTATTGAGTTTTATGACAAAAATTGAAGACATGTTTAATATCAAAATTCAAAATCCTGGAAAAAAACACAAAATCTAGATACTT
>Ga0247609_10003021_pt1 | contig 17295 bp, 19 predicted proteins | sample 172DNAGHGlowgp2_FD_193487 | JGI IMG/M metagenome (GOLD analysis project Ga0247609, IMG submission 193487) | Sheep rumen microbial communities from Palmerston North, Manawatu-Wanganui, New Zealand - 1728 DNA GHGlow gp2 | ecosystem: Host-associated > Mammals > Digestive system > Stomach > Rumen ...
GATATCTTGTCTTAAGCTGTTGATATCTGCTTGTTGTTGAGTGTACTGTTGTTGCCTGAACCAAAACATACCATTGTGTGCTTTGCGAAGATCAACAATGTCTTTTTGTGCAATGGTGACTTCTTCTTTTACAGAGGAGATATCTTCCTCATTCTGTTTTGTCCTTCTGTCCAAGTCTTCCATAACGGCAACCTGCTGTTTTAGAATTTCTAGCGGTGTCAAAACAGTAGGTTGCTGGGACTGTACAGCTTGTTGTTCAAGTATCTTTTCCATAAGATTGAAAGCGTTGATGAACTTGAGTTTGAACTCCAAGGCTTTCTTGCCGGTGAATCCCATTGCCAACAGTGAGAATCCGTCACGAGTCATTTCATACATAGGCTTTTCACGCCCGTATTTGTCGACGTAAGTTGTCTCGTTGAACATGGATCCAATTTTGGATTTATCTCCAATCTGCACGATGATGTCACGAATGTCGCGCATAACGTGAGCATGATTCTTGTCGAATTGCTCAGCAACGATGCGTGACGTGGTTATTAGTCTGTTATTCACGACTGTAACCAAAGAAGTAGTTTCAGCAACAGTAACGTTGTCGCCATTGTTTTTGTTTTCCATAATTGACTTCTCCTTCGTTGTTTGTTATTTTTATAGCAAGACTGCAATCTTGCTGCAGGACAGTTGCAGCTGTCCGTAATAACTGTCAAACGGTTGTCGAAGAGAAAAGGTTGGAAAACGCAGAACCGACCAAGCCAAAAAGGTTAGAAACAGTGTTCTTAACAGCAGTTACAGCGTTAACAACAGTGTTAACAACGGTAGCAGCAACAGTCTTAACCTTAGTAACAACGGCAGTAGCTACAGAGACAACAGTGTCAGCAGCAGCGGAAACTTTCTTGGACAAGAAAGAAAAGATACCTGTACTCTTCTTAACGTCAAAGATAGCTTGTTGTGCACTTTCCAAAACTTCGTTACTATTAACTTTCGCTTCTTCCTTAGTAGTAACAATCTCTTGCTTCTGAGCAACAGGAACAGAGTCAAAAGGTGCTAATTCCTTGGATTCTTCTTCAGGAATAAAGTTACCGTGAACAGGCACGTTTTCGTCAAGCAAGAACGCAGGAATGCCCCAGTTAGGATCAGCTTTGATAGCGTCAACAGCTTCCTGAAGCTTGTTAGGATCGCTGCCGATAGCCAGCATATTTTGTTTGAATTCCCAGAAGGCCTTATCGCCTGCAATATACCTGTTGGCTAAGGCATAGCAACGATCACTTACAGTGAGTCTGTCAGCCAATATGCGTTGTTGTTGTTCACTGTTTTCTTCTGCTGCAATAGCTTCCTTGGCAAGCTTAAAGCAAAGTTTAACGCCGGTATCAATTTGTTGAAAAATATCGTCAAGAAGTTTACCTATTGTATACCACTGTTCGTAAACACAGTTCATAACTTCGTACTCGTTACGGCCACAGCTTGTTTTTGTAACATTCAGAAGCTGCGACACCGTTGCCGACGACGCTTGTGTAAGAGCCATTCTTTTCTTTGACTGCATACTACGAACTATACCATTAACATCCGAAGAACTAAAAATCATTGTTGCCATGACCATTCGTTCCTTTCTTTAACCGTAATCTGCTCTGCAGCAGTCTTGAAAATACGGAACCAAAGTTCGTTTCTCGATACCATATCAAGGTAAGCTCCAGAAAACAAATGCTTTGGCTTATAATAGTGATCGTACTCGTTGTACAAGTCAACGGTTGTAATCCGTCTCATCCGATTGTAAACCAAGTTCCAAGCTTCGTGTCGTGTGTTATTGTCTACTGTACCAAACTTATGTATAGCTATAGAAGTTATTATCCTGTGTGCTTCAGTTCGGTGATTAACGCTGTAATCGCGATAGCTTTCTATCGGAACTGCGCCCAAGATATCTTTAAGGTGTTTCTCTTCTTCAGACATCATGGTGCTGTATACGTCCTTAACCAATTCTTCTAAGCCAAGTGTGTAAACAGCAGAGGCACCTTGCTGTTCTTCAAGACGTTCAACTTTCTCTTCCAGTGACGCCTTATCTTTCTTTAGGTCAGCAATATCGTTACGCATTGTAATAATAGCGTTAGTAAGTTGTTTAAGTTCGGTGCTGTTACCTCCACCGAAAATATTGTCAAAGAATCCCACGGTAAACATCCTCCTTGTTGTTTTGCGCTAGGAACAGCCCCCTGCCCGAACTCTTCCGACCGCGCCGCCATGTAATGTTCCAAGGGCCCGTAGGGCCCGCTAGTACGATCCTTACGCAGCTTTTACTGCCGTACAAGAATCACTGTCTTTTTTTTTCAACAGTAGCGCAATGGTTTCTGCAGCATTACTCTTGCACCTTAGTACCTTGGTCTTGTAAGCACGACCGCTTTTTGAAACTCGTGATTCTTGTACTGTTACAAAGATATCTTTTCCAAAGTCAGTTACCTTGTGCTGTCCGTTAGAAGTTCGGTAAAGGAAACCTTTATCACGCAATATCTTGTACAGTTTATTTCTTCCAACGTTATCTCCTAAGATATCAGATATCTCCTTGGCAAGGTCAGGGACAGAAAGCAAACCTTCTTCTTCTTTTTCTTCTTTGCTGTAGTAAGCTGCAGCCTTTCCTGACACAATAAGTTGTTCAACTTGTGCGTTGCTGAAAATCTGAAACAGGAAAGGTGCTTCTTTCTTCAGCCGTTCTTTGGCTGCAGTAATCTCTTTATAAGACAATATCATAGTCAATCTTCCTTTCTTAACAACAAAAAAGGATCTCTTGTTGCTTACAAGAGATCCTTTTTTGTTTCCCAATAGTGTTTCAAGGTGCGCCGCAGGCGCCCTCTAACGGCTCTTTAATAATCGTCAGTTTGTCTTCGTCAGGATTGTCTGACACAGCAGCCAAAGCTACCTTAACTGCTGCAGGGTTCTCGGGAAGGTCAAACATTACGGGCGCCAGCGTTTCTTCCAGTACAGTACGAAGTGCACGTGCGCCCGTTCCTTTTTGCAGTGCAAGTGTAGCTATCTTTTTCAGTGCTTCTTCTGTTATCTCAAGCGTTGATCCGTCCATCTTAAACAATTCCTTATATTGTAACACAAGAGCATTCTTTGGCTTGGTCAGGATATCTACCAAGTCCGAAACTGTAAGGTCACGAAGCGGACACAGGATAGGAAGCCTGCCAAGGATTTCGGGAATAATACCAAATTGCTTAATGTCTTCTTGAGTAACCGACAACAAAACATCAGTTTTGTTCTTGTCTGTGGCCTTCAGCGGTGCACCAAAGCCCATACTGCTTTTGCCTTCGTGAAGTCTTTTAAGAATTATACGTTCAATGCCCTCAAAAGATCCTCCACAGATAAACAAGATATTTTCTGTGTTAACCTTCACTGTTTGTGTAGTAGGCGTTATACGTTGACCTCTTGTAACGGAGACGTCAACGTTACTTCCTTCTATTAAGGTGAGCAATGCTTGTTGCACCGCCTCACCTCCTACGTCTTTTGAGATGCTTGGACTTTCACCTTTTCGTGACAGCTTGTCGAACTCGTCAATATAGACAATGCCCATTTCCGCACGTTGCACTTTTTCAGTTATGTCTTTACCTTCAGCGTTAAGGACTAAACTTTGTATGATCTGGTCCACGTCTTTTCCGACAAAACCGGTACTTGAGAAATTAGTGGCAGACTCTATAGTATAAGGCACGTTCAGAAAACGCGCTATCGTTTTTACTAAGTGACTTTTACCTGAACCTGAAATTCCCAAAAGCATGATGTTTGACTTCTGAAGTTCTACAGCGTCCTTTTGATCCTTATGTTGCTGTAAGTAGCGCAATTTCTTGTAGTGATTGTAGACAGCAAGAGCAAGGATTTTGGCTGCTGCGTCTTGCCCGATAACGTAACGTTTTATGAACACAAGGATAGAAGAAGGCGTAAGCTTGTTATTCTTCTTGATAGAGTTAGCAGTCTTGTGTCTCTTGACAGCGTCACGGTAGTTGACAACAAGTTCCTGTGCACAGTCAGAACACAGGTGAAAGCCTTTGCTAAGGGCAAAGACTACTCTGTCATCGTCCTGAGATATCTCCTCACCGCACTGATCACAAACTACGGTGTTCTTGTCTTTCTTACTTTCAGCCATTATTTTGTTCGACCTCCTGTACTCTTTTAGCGTTACTTGTTGCTGTTGCAATGACCGCTACTTTTTTGATACTGTCAAACAAACTGTTGTTTTCCACTGTTATCTTGTCCTTTCTTTTTGTTGTGTCAGTTACTTGTACAAGAAGGTATCCTAACTTTTCTCTTACGTTCGTCAGACAATCGTTTAACTCTCTTTTCAAGGTTGTTTCTTAAACTTTGATCATCTTGAAGCGTTGACAAGATTGCGTTAGCACATACCTTATAGTCGTCTGTGTATGCTAACGGACATTCAATACCTCTGTCAACAAGGTTAGAGAATCCGCTGCAGATTTCAGAACACGGTATGCGCGACCAATTCTGTGACATAACGTAAGCAATGAAGGTTATGGCAACGTCAAGCTTGTCACACTTGCTATTATAAGCCTCTGTTAGTTCAACCAAGAGACATCACCTCCTTTGATCTCCTGTGTGTTGCTCTCTTCCTACCTCACGATAGCTTTTAAACACTTCTTGGTAACTTCTTACGGTTCTTGTAGTTGACGGCGCCCCCTCGTAACCGCAGTAAGAATAGGACACAGTCTTGTTGTCGAAGTTAACAACGCAAACAGGCGCGTCGTGATACCTGAAGTAACATAAGCCATTGTTTCTGTTAAAGCTGTGATTGCCATAACGTGAGGCCATCATTCCGTCTCTTGCGTCATTAACAAGGTTCTGTACACTCTTAAGCATAGGGAGATATCTCCTTTCTCTTACCCAGAAGGTTCTTCTTTCTTAGACAACGTCTCTCTCAAGAAATTCTGCAGGATCCCTATGACGTCACGAACGGTCTGCCAGATTGCCGGGTCAGCGTCGATGACGTCAAGGGCGTTAAGCTTGGACACCTTAGTTTCTGTCCAACCCGCAGCTTGTTGTCTCTTCTTAAGGTTGGATAAACGATAGGCAAGGTTGATTCTGCCATGCTGCCAACAAAACTGATAGAAGATATTGTACGCGTCACGATAAGAAAAGGGACGATCAGTTAGGGCCGTCCCTTTCACTATGTCTGACACAAGGCACTTAATCTCTTCTCTTGGCCCCTTATCGTCAAATGCCCTTTGCAGGTCAGCTATTGCAGCACCCTGTTGGTCAAGGCGTTGTTGTTGTGCAGCCGTTACTATTTCACCTTGCACTACGCGTTGTCTGACGTCTGAGATATCTGTTGTGTGCTGCTGAAGAAGATTCTGTTGTTGTTGAAGTACTAGGGCTTGGCGTTGTTGTTCCTTCGTCAAGCTTTCCATTACAGCAACTTGCTGTTTAAGAATCTCTAACGGTGACAGGAGCTGTGTCTGTTGTACCTCAGCTTGTCTTGTCTTAATAGCGAAATAGGTTTGGGCTGCTGCTATTTCTGGTTTCCTTGGATCACCATTCATAGCTATTAGATAGCAAGCATAGCGATCAAGGTTGTAATCACGGATTTCTCTGGTTACTGCACCCGCTTGCACCGTTTTATCGGCGCCGATAAAACGTGTCGTAACGCCATCTTCACCTTCCACGTTAGTGCAAGCTACTTTGGCACGATCGATAGCGCTTTCAAATTTTTGCCAGCTTGCGTAACCCAGTAGCTCTTGAAGCTCGCGGGCTGACCAGTACTCGTTGCCGTTGCCATCAAGATGACGGATAGAGTCAAAGGGACTGCTGCCTCCGTTGTTAAAAGAGATATCTTCGTTAACAGTCGTCATTGCATTGTTGTTTTCCACAAAAAATCACTTCTCCTTTTTGTACTCTAGAAAGTTATCGTATTATGAACTCGGTCACAATTGACTGATGTCACTGTCTCTTTGTGATAACCTCGTCGATCAGGCCAAACTCCTTGGCTTGGTCAGGGGTCATCCAAAAGTCACGGTCCATGGCTTCGATCACAAGGTCAAGGGGCTGCCCCGTATGTTTAACGTAAAGTTCGTGTAGCATATCCTTTGTGTACTGTGAGTGACGATAAGATATCTCGATATCAGATATCTTACCTTGAGTAGTTGACCAAGGCTGGTGGATCATAATTTCACCGTGAGGCAGAGAACACCGCTTACCTTTGGTGCCTCCCATCAGAATCACCGAACCCATGCTTGCAGCCATACCACAGCACACAGTTCTAACGTCACAAGATACGTACTGCATAGTGTCGTAAATGCCCATACCCGTAGATATCTCTCCTCCAGGACTGTCAACGTACATGGTTATGTCAGCCTTGGGATCCTCACTCTCCAAGAATAAGAGAGAAGCCTTGACAATGTTAGCCATGCCCCTTTCTACCTCACCTTGTACCATGATTATCCTTTCCTTCAAGAGTCGTGACTGAACTACCCGCGACTAAAGTCGCGGAGTTCCCGGGAACAGCCACCCTTTGGTAGCTTATTAACCGGGCTATCCCCGCAGTTCCTGCGGTTCTATTCATCATTTATGGCTTTCTTTTAATATCCTGAATCCTTCTTTAAGAATGTTCTTAGCAGCATTGATATCACGATCATGTACGCTACCACAGTTTGGACAAACCCATTCTCTCACTGAAAGATCCTTTGTCTCTTTGTTGATATATCCGCACTTTGAACAAGTTTGGCTGCTTGGAAAAAAAGTATCAATTTTTACTAACCATTTATAATTCCAAGCTGCTTTGTACTGAAGTAACATTACAAATTGTGACCAAGCTGCATCTTGTATAGCTTGCGCTAACTTATGATTCTTGACCATATTTTTAACTTTCAGTGTTTCCAAACTTATAATATCAAAGTTTTGCACCAGCCAAGTTGATAGCTTGTGCTGAAAGTCTAACCGGGAATGGCGAATCCTTTCGTGAAGCACAGCTATTTGATGCTTGTTTTTTAGCCATCGTTTGCTCTTCATTGTTTTTCTGGAGAGTGAACGTTGTAACCTTTTAAGCTTTTTTAGTTGTGCCTTTAGGAATTTGGGATTAGCAATCTTTTCACCATTAGACAAAATGGCGAATTCTTTTATGCCAAGATCAATGCCTACGCTTTTCCAAACAAGATGTACAACTCTTTGTTCAGGAACGTCTGTGCAACAAATCGATACGTAATATTTGCCGCTAGGTTCTCTTGACACTGTAGCACGCAGTATTCGACCTTCAATACTATGTCTGTTATCACGATATCTGACTTCACCAAGCTTTGGAAGTTTTATAGTATTGTAAGATATCGCAATATTATTATTAGAAAACTTTGTTGTGTAAGACTGATATCCACAATGTTTACGTTTAAACTGCGGATGTCCATTAAGATCATACACAGTAGGTTGCTTCCCTGTCCGCGCTAAATATTTCTCTTTCTTCTCAGTGTACTTAGGACCTTCTTTTTGAATTTTAAAGAACCTGTCATATGACTCTTTTAAAAAGGCTACCGTACACTGCAAAGATATCGAATCTACTTCTTTTAGATATGGCCACTCTTTCTTGAGTAACGGCAACAATAAACTGAAGTAAGTGCAATTAAGACGCATATCGTGTTTTAAGAATGCCGTTTCTTTTAAATCAAGAAAATAATTGTATATCTTCCTGTTGCAACCCAAAGTTTTTCCTATTTGAATTCGCTGAGCTTTTGTCGGATATATCCGAAACTTATATGCCTTAATCATTGTTTGACTTCTCTTCTTGTGTTTCAATATAACGTTTAACTTGATCTTCTGTCTTGTCAGACGCAGTGCAAATGAAGTATGAAGGGCTCCAAAGATGTCCACCCCAAAGTTTTTGTCTTAGAGTGTCGCCATACTTTTTCATAAGCAACCGTGCTGATACACCTTTTATAGCCTTCATCAAGTTCGGTATGCTGTGTTGCGGCGAACAGCTGATGAGAAGATGTACGTGATCTAAGTCTGTGTTATAGGCAAGTATCTCAAACTTATTATCCTGTGCGACTTTCTTTAGAATTTGTTCAAGATCTGCCTTTATTTCGTTATTCAAAACTTTGTATCTATACTTGACGCACCATACAATATGATACTCAAGTGCGTAAGCATAACCGCGACCATATTTGATATCCATGGAGTTTCACCTCACGGATATTTTAACATATGTCACAGCAGAAGTCAACATATGATTGCTAAATAACGAATAGAATTTTAAGGAACATTGCTTTAGTCGCTACGTAGTGTCGTTCACTATGACGCGCTACTGTCATAGCAGTTCTCGCTACCGATATTAATCGGGTGAACTTCTCATATTTTCATATGAGCACAGACTATATCTTAGCCATACCGTTACCGGGTTAGGCCTCCCCACTTCGGATCGCTTGATCCTAAGGACCTCAGGAGTCCTAGTCGTTGAACTTTACCCTGTTCGGGTCTTAGCTGCTGATTGCCCACTTTCCTTTCGGCTAGACGTTTAGGATTTAACCTTGCGTCATACGATCGATTTTTTCTACTTTCGTCACATTCGCACTTAGTCATATTTCATACTTATGCTGTAGTTCGATCGTCTCTTAGGGTGTTTCAGCAATTCAAGGATTAGTTCTAGCTACAGTTAGCACTGTAGCTACGTGCTAGTTTCCTAACACGCTTACAATGTCCGGCGTTTCATCCCACGACTGAAGTCGTGGGCTTTCATGCCGGTTTCGTAAAGGTCCATGGCCCTCTCACCGTTATTAACTCTCTCTAATACCATGGGAACTAAACTTGCTGTTGTCACCTTAAACATCCTCCTTTTTGTTGTCCAAACACTTTTTCTCAAACAAGGCCTTAACCTTAGGAGCTTTCTGTTCCTTCTCGATCAAACTCCTAATCAGTTCTTGTTGGGTTACACCTTTTTCTCCTGCTGCAGCCTTTAGCCAAGCAGCCATAGCAGGCGGCAATCTTAGCATTAAACCTTTGTTTACGGCAAGTCCCTCCTTTTTCCCCGCCCAAGAATGTTCCAAGGGCGCGCAGCGCCCAAAAAATAAGATTTCTTGGTAATGATACAGTAGAGTAAAAAGAAAAACAAGTTTTGAAAGGAGGATATGGCTGTGCCTGTTCTTGTAGGAAATACACGCCTTGTAATGAAAGACCGCAGTATTTGGGCCACGATCCTTGACTCGTCAGAAAGTGACTATATCCTAATCTACGATTGCCCTCTAGCTGATGACTTTAATAATATTGCAGACAATGACTACGAACTTTCCCTCAAAACTAACGGTAGTTGTTCAGGCGGCTGTTACACAGGAGGCCTACTGACCGCTCGTAACGTTTACCTTGACCTGACCAAAGAATGGAAGGTCACCTTTGAGTATGCCTACACGGGTGAAACAACACCCAGTGTTACCGCTCATGACACTACAACACTGGCTGCTAACTGGAATTACATTTTTGCCTTTGGTTCACACCAAGAAGATCCCGGGTCAGACGGCACTGATAACATAGAAGCCGGCCTTCTGTTAGGATACCTTAACGACGTTAGTGGTCTTAACGTCAGGTTCTGGTATAACCAAGTCAGCTTAACCAAGGGCCTTTGGCACTATTACGAGATATCTCACTCAGGAGATACCACAACAGTCAGTGTAGACAATCAAACTGTAACAAGTAATCAGTACACTTACAATTCCTCAGTTAACGGGTTTTTCTTCTCAGGTGGAGGTTACGCCCACTCTTTACCTTCAAAGATCAAAAACTTCAGACTATACGGTGTCCTGGCTGAGGAAAGTCAGTAACAAGAAAGGATGATCACTTATGGCTACAGCTACTGCAGCTAAAAACCTAAAACCTTACGTTAAACATCCAGATAACACTAAGGACGAGATAACCTTCTCAGCCAAAAGTGTTACCCTTGAGGATCCTAACAAGACTACCGTTCATGACGCTGTTACTGCCCTACAAGAACTTTTTTCTGAACTTCAACGTGATCTCTCTTCTTTGTCAGGAAAAGTTCAAGCCTTAGAAGAGTGGAAACCTACCGTAATAGAAAATCACGCCAGCCTTGAGGCAGCAGTAAGAGACAACACTGTAACTTCAACTACGGTCAGTAACTGGGGCTTTCTCAATGCTGACTCAAGTGTTCTAAAAGTTTTTACTGGAGCTACTAACACTACACCAGGTACTATAGGTATGGTACCCCAACCTGAGGCAGGCAACGGTGCTTACGCTGCTGCAGAATCAGATAATAATGATAAGAAAAATACTTACCTTGGCGGTGACGGTAACTGGCATCCAATTAACCTTGACCTTTACCTCGAGAAAGAAGCGGCTAAAGGATTATATCTGGGTAAACATGAGATGGCAGACAGTGCTGAAGTCTCTAACTGGGCCTTTAACATTCCCTATTCCAAGAAAGGTAACGTTTGGATTAAGGATGCTCGTGCAGCTGATACTATATCCCCTGATCCTCCTGATTCCCCTGCTGCAACACCCTAACCAACTAAAAAAAGCCCTAGAGGAAAAATCTTTTCTTCCTCTAGGGCTTTTTAACTGTTACTTTCCTTATTTCACTGCTTCTCTTCTTCTAAAACTGTAGGTTTGGTACGAGTTAGATATCTTAGTGCCGTATCCTTTGCAGCCATAAAGATATCTCAGATCTTTTTCTGAACAGGCTGCAAAGGCACACTTCCGGGCCTCTTTTCTCTTTCTGTTACAAGAGATATCTTCAAAAGATATCTTCTCAAGGACATACTATGCCCATTAATGAAAAGGCGGGGCTTGGCAGGAGGCTGGCGACAGTTACCCCCCTTACACTCGCACAAAAGAAAAACTACCCTTGTGGGCATTCTTTCGTAAGAGTGTAAGAGGAGGAACTGTTACGCCAGCATCCTGACAAGATCACACTCTTCGTGTGCTTGGCAGTATGGCCGCTCGTACAGAAATCTCTATTCCCGTCTAGAACAAGTCCTATCCGGTTTTCCCGGCTTACCCTTGTTCTGCACACCCTACTCTATTTCACGTAGCGAACCGGTTTTTCACGGTTTGGTGTGCTTTTCAACGCAATACCTTTATCAGGCTTAACAGAACTTATAGCCTGCGTGATTACTCTTCAGCTGCCCGGAGTTCACGGGTACGACAAACGAACCCTTCTTCAGAGTTGTGTCTTGTTCCTTTATGGTATCGCCCCTGCAGCTTTCGCTGCACAGCCTTTCCTATAGTAACACGCCGTCGCACGCGTGTTACCTGCAAGGACCTTCATGTCATTCGGTAGTTGACAGACAAACTTGACTGTGCCCTTGATTCCGTCGTCATCTCTACATCACGACTCATCCTAGTCACAGTCCCCGACCAAGCCCCAAGATTTCTTTTAGCATGAGCAACAAGGGGTAATTCAGCAGACTACGGCATGGTCCTCCCTTGTCTCTGGTCGGCAGCGCTGTTCCATCGGATTCACTCCCCCAGCGCGGACGGGGCGGTGGATTTTTATTCCGCACTTCACCTATATTGCGGTACCCTCACTGTGTCAACAGATACGTTTGCGGTGTAACCAAGAGTTTGCCAATCTTTCAGGCCTTTTCTTCTTACCCCTAAAACAAGGAAGAGTTTGCCACTTTTTCAGGCCTTTTCTTCTTATCCTGGCATATCTTCACAGCTGCTAAGAGCGGGTAATTGCTCTACTGCTTCAGAAGTCCTTACACACTGTCAACAATGTCGTAAGAGAGTTTCGGTACAGTCCAAGAGTTTGCTGTTCTTTCAAGCCTTTTCTTGCTGTCCCTAAGATAGCCAAGAGTTTGCCACTTTTTCAGGCCTTTTCTTCCTACCCTGTGTTCCTTACTGCTGTCTTCAGCTTCATCCTTCTTAACCAAGCTTTTGTTTGGTCGCAGATTTTATGGTCAAGAGTCCGTCACTCTATCTTTTCAGGTACTGCTACTATCCCAGACGGCTGTACGTCTTGTTCCGTTCACGAAGTGTTCTGAAACTTCATGTCTCTTCTTTAGTGTTTCACGTGTGCACAGAGATTACACACGCAGTTGTGGTTCCTGTATTATGCCATACTATTGTCTAACTGTCAACCCTTGTAACAAAAAATTCTGTCTCGTCGACAGAATTTTGTATCTTACACTTTTTCTAACATAGCTATGAATTCACAGCGTCCGCGAATTGTATGACACAGTCGGTACACAGGCAACTTGATAATATTCAGTTTGTTTAACACGTTAATAATATACTTGAAGCTTTCGGGTGTAAAACGCCAGCTATGTACACTGAAATATTGGCCTTGTTTTAACGCTGCAGCGTAATGTTCAACTAAGTCGGCAAGCTTTTTGAAGCTGACGCTTTTGCCGTCGTCGAAGAAGTATTTACCTGTAATTGCTACTCGTGCATCATTATCAGCAGGCGGTTTATCACGGTATCCCCAACGTTCACCGTGAAAGCCTTGCCAATGAAGCGTCGGGTTATTATGAGTTCGTGTATATACAAAGTTAATGACGTCAGAAAGATTTGGAATCTTACGTTTGTGAGCAAACGCGTCAAGTACGTCACTTATCGTTGTTTCAGGATTGTAATAATCAAAGCAGTAGCGTTTGTCAGGAATTAACATAACGTACAAGCCGCCATCTTTTAAAATTTCAGTAACACCACGCAAGTGTTCCACAAGGTCAGGCGTGTGTTCGATTACATGACTGCTGAAAACAATATCGAATTTTTCGTTAACGACGCTAAGGTCACCGTTTTTACCTATGAAGTGAATTTTCTCAGGCAGACGGGCAAGCTTTCTCTTGACATCTACGGTTGTCCTGCACAGGTCGTCAATGTCCATGATCTCAAAGTACTTAACGTTGTCACCGTGCACAAAAGGATCGTCCCAAGGACTTATTTCCAAGACTTTTAGAGATTTCTTGTCTATGACTTGTTGCAAAATATCTCTCAGATTTTCACGGCGATCGTAAGCGCAAGTTGAACGCCCTTGTGCTGCTGCAAACTGTTGGCAATGTTTTTCAAGGTCACTGTCATTGTAAGCGTTCAGTTCAGGATACAACTTTCTGTAATATTCTAAGTCTGTTTCGGGTGGAAAAATAATTACTGCCATACTGTTATTCCTCTTGCTTAAATCCAAGATATCTTTTCTTCTTCACCCAGGGCCGCTTCATACATTTGAAGAAAGTAACCGGGTTTGACTTGATAGTAAAAGAATTTCTTACAAAGATCTAGCGATCCGCCGTTATAGTCACGTAACCCGTACTTTGCAGCTGCTTCTTCTAACAACTTGTTAAAGTAAGAGACGGCATGATCCTTTTCAATAAATGGACATACAATGCTTTTATGTGGCATGTGTACAATTACAAGAAACAAAATCTTTCTCAAATTCTGATCCATCCTTCGCTAATGCTTGCAGCTACGTCACCTGTAGGCGGCCCGTTACGGTAATACCAACTTTTAACTGACGTACTGTCAAAGAACACTACCTGCCTGGTACCTTGTCTGTTACGCCATGACCAACCAAAAGCCTTGCCGAACATACGTCCCAAGTTTGTGAATTCGATAGTACAGAATCCGGCAACAGGATTTTGAATTTCAGCAATATCAGTTACTATTTTTAACAATGCGTCAGTTTTTTGGTACACAATTTTTCTTTGTCTTTGTTCAGATCCTGTTACACCCTTAGGCCCACGCGGTATATTAACGTTAACAGTAAGAGTGTCACCCTCTTTTTGTGATCCGTAAGTCATGGCACTGCCGTAGTTAACAGTATTGGTGTTAAACACGATATTAGGAGCAACAGCATCTTTTCCTACAGAGTCGGCGCCTGCAAATCCTGCAGCACCTGACGGAACTGTAACGTTAAGTTTGTAAAGGTAACTCTCTATCATTGTAAGAGTAGCTGCAGCCTTTGTATTTGCAGTCCCGATAACGTAATCACCCGGTATTACTTCGTAAGGCATATTAAACCATACACTGTGATCAACGCGTTCACCGGGAACAGTAATTTGCATTTCGTAAGAGTCACCGTGCTTACTTAAAGATAAGGAAGGTTCGGAAATGTCAGGTGATACCTTGACAGTATTAACAATGATTTCAGGATATTTGCCTGCAGTACCTTGTTCACCCATAGCACCCTTAGCACCTTTGGCACCTTTGGCACCTTTATTTCCGACAAGAGTTGCAAGCCATGCTTCCAAACTCTTGTCTGTCTTGCCAATATCTTTTGCTATATCGTAAGCACTGTCACCGGCGGCACCTTTGTCACCGCGTTCAACAACTTTAGCTCCTGTAAAAATTCTAAAGCTTTTGCCTTCTTGTGTTGTAAGGGTCAAAACATCATCTTGTAATGACGCACTGTTTACGGTGCCTCTGAAGAACTGCTTAAGCTTAGTTTGCTTAAGGGGAAGTTTTGCGAAAGACAATGTTGTCACCCTCCTTCCTGCCATCCTGTTTTTACGCTTGGAAAAACGTAACCGCCTGTTTTCTTTCTTGTAAAACGTTTACCTTTACTGTTCCAAACTGTTTGTGTCAGAAACTCACCGTTACGGTAAGAAAAGCCGTAACATATGTCATTGTTAAGAGTAACAACGATAGGCATGAAGCTTCCTGCGGGCGGTCCGTTAATCAAGCCTTCCATTGACGCTATCTCAAGGTAAGAGATATCTTTATCGTTAACACTGTTTTCCTTGATATCTCCGCTATCACCTTGTTTACCCGGAGGCAGCTTAATGTTAAAGTGCCATACGTTACCTTGTGTCTTTGCGTCCATAGAAGGTATTGAAGCCTGACTGTCTTCGTTAACGTAAATCATTACAGTAGGATCAGGTGCGTCAGCAGCAGTCTCTGCAGCGTCACCAAGGTCACCTTGGTGTCCCTTGGCAAATGACAAAAGTATTGCAGCATCGTCGCCTGTTCTTTTTAGTGTAACAGAATGCTTGTCTCTGACACCAAGGGTGGTTACCTTACCTAAGTGTAACGGTTCTTCGTCAATGATATCTTCACTTTCATCAGGGATAGTGAGAGATATCTTGCTGCCTTCTAACGTTGTACTTGCAACACCGCTTTTGTCTGTCAAAAAGATATCTCCTGCAACAGGAACAAAGTCAGCACCCGGTTCACCTTGGTCACCGCGATCACCTTGGTATCCGCGCCATCCTCTTGATCCTGTTTCACCTTTAAGACTATCAATCCACTCTTGTACAGAAAGAGAACCTCCGCCCTGTTGATACACTGTGTAAGCACTATCGCCCTTATCGCCTGTTTCACCCTTCTCAAATTGTACGGCAGGATGTTCAGGCGTAAGAAATTCATACTTCGTGCCGTCAGCAAGAACAACAGTAATCACTTCGTTTTGTTGACTGATTCTTTTTATAGTAGACAGAAAGATATCTTCAAAAGCGTCAACTTGTTTTTCATTAACTTTCATCTTATTTTTCCTTTGAAACCTTAGCTTTATCACCTGTCATTACAAAGCTGTTGTTATCGTCAGACAAAATTTTTACAACAGGAACACCTTCAGTCATAGAGAAACTTGCAAAACCTTTTGCGACGTCAGAGTAAAGCATAGCAGGTTCAGCACTGACTCTTCGAATAATGCCGTTACCGCTGTCGCCCTTGTTTCCTTTGGCAGGTGCGCTAACCTTGAAGGTATAAGATACTTTGTGATCTTCTACGGTTTTATCGCAAGACCAAGGTTCGCCGTCGTCAAGGATTACAAGTTTGCAACTTTTAAGAGTAGCGTGTATGCCGTTAACAGTTTCTCCTTTGCGTCCTTTAGGCCCTGCAACAGGTGCAGGAAAAGACAAGTGAAGAGTACCGCTGGTATTTATCCATTCAATATGACTGTTAAATTCGTCACTGTCGTCTACAATCAAGTCAGTAATGACAAATTTGCGATCGTCGTCTATCCATCTCTTGTTAACAAAAGAAGGCTTAGGAAGAATAAGTGTACTGCCTTCATATCGTGATACAGTACTTACGTTATCTTCAATAATTACGTTATTAACAACGGCGTCAACGCCTGGTATTCCCTTGTTTCCTTTGGCACCCGTATCTCCCATGTCACCTTGCTGTCCTTGGCGCCAGCTGTCGTCAGGCTGTCCTGCAAGTTCGTCAACAGAAAGGCCGGGATCGCCTTTCTCACCCTTGAGGGCTGAAGGTTGTGTTAGTAGGTTAACTGATACTACACGAACGTCACCTTGGTAGAAGCTAACAGTATTACTACTTTCTTGTTTAACTTTGACAAGGTTATTCTGTAGCTCTTCAAGATCGCTAACCTGCTTAAGAGATATCATGCAAATGTAGCAATGTTAGTAGAGTACTCTACAGCTAATTTACCTACGCTTAATTGACCTACGCTTGCTCTATCTGTTTTTGCGTAAGTTAAATATATAGGATCACCTGCACTGTTAATTCCGAAGCCACCATAAGCGTTTAATCCTGCACGTTGTGAATTTCTGTCTGTTCTTTTCATCATAAGAAGATAATAATACAAGCTGTTAGATTCAGACGCGTGACCCGGATTTTTTGCATCATTAATTTTTACTACTAAAGGAAGAAAACCCTCTTGTGCAGCATCATAATTAGATAATCCATCTGCAAACTGTTGTACTGACATAGTACCAAGATCAACCCAAGGTGTGAACATTGGTGCATTATTACCGGTGCCACCCATAAAATCTCTTTTGCTCAAGTCAAAGAGTTGAAATCCATGTAAATTATTATCATTCGAAAATGAGTATACAAATCTAAATTCACATATAGGTGGTGTTGCAGCTGTTGCATCTACTAAGAAAAACCCGACCATTGCATCATAATATTCCTGAGTATAAGTGCCAGTTGGAGTGCCTTTTACTTTTAAACACATTCCATAACAAGGAATTGACGTGCTTGAACTATCTGTTTTCGCTGTCATTTTAACTGCGGAGAACCCATAAGGAATTTTTGTTTTAACAGTTGATCCTGCAGTATCATTTAAGATTACGTCGTCTAATATCACCCAATCAAGACCAGTGCCTATATAAGCCGGATCTGTTGGTGTTGTGCCACCAGCTACGGATCCTGCACCACCTGTTAATGATAGGCCTATTTCACATGTATGATCTGTTTTATTTAATATCTCTAAATCGTTAACCGTAGAATATGGTTCAAAACTTTTTCTGACTACACTTGATACATATGCACTTGGTAAGCTTCCACCACTTTGTGATGCAGCAGCAGGCAAGTTAAGTTTAACGTTATAAGAACTGCCACTACCACTTATATTAACATTTGCACTACCTGGTGCTGCAGTATAGTCAGGAGTAACAGTAGAAAATGTTAAGTTAC
>Ga0247609_10003023_pt1 | contig 17291 bp, 17 predicted proteins | sample 172DNAGHGlowgp2_FD_193487 | JGI IMG/M metagenome (GOLD analysis project Ga0247609, IMG submission 193487) | Sheep rumen microbial communities from Palmerston North, Manawatu-Wanganui, New Zealand - 1728 DNA GHGlow gp2 | ecosystem: Host-associated > Mammals > Digestive system > Stomach > Rumen ...
AGACACAGACTGCCTTGGAGCTTGTGGCTCGGATAGGTGGGCGGTGCTTATGGCTAACCCATACGCAAGATTTGCTGAATCAGTCCATGAACAGGGCGAAGTCTGTGCTGGGTGTGGATTTCGGGACTTATGGAACGATTACGGGCGGTAAGGTACGTATCGGGTCTGGAATCACATTTGCGACAGTACAAACTATGTGCAAGATAGACTTGACCGCCCATTGCACGGATTGGGATGTGATTATCGTTGACGAGTGCCATAAGGCCGTAGGTTCACCTACGCGCATGATGCAGTTTTATAAAGTCCTTTCGGGACTGTCATGCAGATATAAGTTTGGCTTGACCGCCACACCGAAACGTGCGGATGGGCTTGAAAAGTCTATGTTCGCTTTGCTGGGTGACGTGGTGTATGAGGTATCACGTGACGAAGTGGCTGATACTACATGCCCCGTCAAGGTGGAGCAGATACGAACTGGGTACATGCCTGATTTAGATTCTGTGCTTGCTGTGGATGGTACAATAAATTATTCTGCCCTTGTGGACGATTTAACGCATGACGAAAAACGATTTAATTATGTAGCACATAAAATAGGGGTTGCGATAACGTTGTACGGAGGGTATACGCTCGTTTTGGCCAATAGGGTTGAGTATTTGCAAAAATTGAAAGACGAACTTTCCAAAAATTGCATCTCCGCCATATGCCTTTCGGCTATGGGGACTTCAAAGGCGGCTAAAGAAATGCGGAAGGATGCGTTAAAGAAGCTGAATAACGGTGAGGTGCAATGTGTTCTGGCGACTTATCAGCTTGCTAAAGAGGGGCTGGACGTTCCGAATTTGCGATACGTGGTTTTTTCCACGCCCGAGAAAGATGAAACGACAGTGATGCAGGCCGCAGGCCGTGTAGGGCGAAAAGCAGACGGGAAAGTATGTGGGACTGTAGTTGACTTTGTGGATGGTTTCGGGATGTTACAGGGATGGGCAAAGAAGCGGGTTCGATATTACAAAAGGTTGAACTATGAAATTTTGTAAAAATTATTGACATAATGGGGCTGGGTGTGGTATAATGTAGCTGATGCAGATAATTTACAGGAGGTGTAACAAGATGAAACTTGACGAGTATCAAAACCTTGCACAGAGAACGCGGAATGATGAACTTTCTCCTGACGAGCATTTGCTTAACGGGATTCTGGGACTGGCTGGGGAAGTAGGCGAGTGTGCTGACCTTGTGAAAAAATGCTTTTATCAGGACGGTAGAGACATCCGGGAGAAATTGAAGGACGAATTGGGAGACGTATTCTGGTATCTCGTGGAGACGGCCACGGCTATGGGGTGGACGTTGGAGGAAATTGCAAGGCACAATATTGAAAAATTGCAGAAGCGTTATCCAGAAGGTTTTTCTTCGGAACGGTCTTTGCATAGGGAGGAATGAAAAATGCGGACATTTTACTATCAGGGCAAGAAGTGCTATGGGGCACAGACTGCCGCAGATATTATCGGTATCAAAGTCCGAACAATCCGCGACTGGATAAGTCGCGGAAAATTATCTGCCGTAAAAGCTCCCGGAAGCCACAGGTGGCTTGTGGATGAAAGCGAAATTGCGAGAGCGAGGGATAATAAACATGCTAACAAAAATTGAGAATATCCCGGAGGAATTAAAAGGATTGAAGCAATTCGTGTGCTGGGTCGGGTCTGATAAAATTCCTAAAAACCCATATACTGGAGGAAATGCAAAAAGTAACGATAATAGCACTTGGAGCGATTTCGATACTGCTGTACGTGCTTGCGATAAGTTTCATTTTGATGGGCTGGGATTTATGTTCGCTAACGGCTATTTCGGCGTTGACCTTGACCATTGCCTTGACCGTGTGGATTTCTGCGATGAATTTGTAGAAACGCTCGGAAGTTATGCTGAAATATCTAAGAGCGGCTCTGGACTGCATATCATATGTAAGGGCAAACTGCCGTCCGGGAAACGCAGGAGCGGTGGGGTAGAGATGTATTCCGAAGCCCGGTATTTCATTTGTACCGGGAATATATACAATCCGAAATATCGTAACGTTGTGGATTGTACGGAAACAATCAAGGTTTTGCATAGCAAATATCTTCCGTCTGACACCCCTAAAATGGGAAAGATGCCTGTCGGTGGGGTAGATTTGGACGACCAAGAAGTGATAGACAAAGCCCGGAATTGCCGTTCTGGGGCTATGTTTAATGCACTATATACCGGGAGCTGGCAAGGGTGGTATCCTTCCCAAAGTGAAGCTGATATAGCATTTTGTAACCATTTGGCATTTTGGACTGGAAGAAACGAAATCCAGATGGACAGAATATTCCGTTCGAGCGGATTGATGCGCCCTAAATGGGACGAGCGAAGGGGAAGTACAACATATGGAGCCATTACAATCGCAAAAGCCTGCACGAATTGTATGGACGTGTATACCCCGTCCACGCACGGTGATGGAACGGATTTAGCGTTGGCTCTGTTTGGGGAAGGGAAAGTCGGGGCCGAGGAAGAAAAGAAACGCTATGATATGACCGATACCGGGAACGCCCATAGGCTGTATGATAGATTCGGAACGATTATGCACTATTCGTATAACCGTAAAAAGTGGATGTATTGGGACGGGAAGTCGTGGCGATATGACGAAAGCGGGGAGATAAAGAAACTGGCAGACCTTGTGTGCGACGATATAAAAAGAGAAGCGTTACTGGAACAGGATGAAAAAACACAGGCTGATATGTTGAAATGGGCCACACGCACAGCATCCAGCAAAGGTAAAGAAGCTATGGTGAAAGAGTGCCAGCATCTCGAAGATGTGCCCGTGTCACTGGACGCGCTTGATTCATATACAGATTATTTGAACTGCCAGAATGGAATTGTGAACCTTAAAAATGGGGAATTGATTCCGCATGAATCAAACTTCATGATGTCGAAGCTGTGCGTGTGTGAGTACGACCCATCAGGAGCAGAGCCTAAGTTGTGGAAGAAATTCCTGAACGATGTGACGGATGGTGATAAGAAATTGCAGGATTATATACAGAAATGTATCGGATATAGTTTGAGCGGGTCGAATAGGGAGCAATGTGCATATTTTCTGTACGGCATGGGGAATAATGGTAAGTCAACATTTCTTGATACAATCGCTGATATGATGGGAACGTATTCCGCTAACGTCCAGCCCGAGACGATTATGCTTCAAAAGTCCTTTGTTGGCGGCGGGGCAAATAGCGACATAGCACGATTGAAGAGTACACGCTTCGTCACGTCAGAAGAGCCTACAGAGGGCGTAAGACTGAATGAGGGTTTATTAAAGCAGTTGACCGGAGGGTCTAAGGTGACGTGCAGATTCCTCTACGGTGATGAATTTGAGTATATGCCCGAATTCAAGATTTGGGTAGCGACCAATCACAAGCCTGTGATTCGGGGAACTGACTTGGGGATATGGCGAAGGATAAAGCTGATTCCGTTCGAGGTGAATATCCCGAAGGAAAAGGTAGACAAGAACTTGCGGTACAAATTGCGAAAGGAATTTCCGCAGATACTAAGCTGGGCTGTACAGGGTTGTATTAAATGGCAACAGGAAGGGATAGAGGAACCGAAGGCCGTTATGGACGCTGTGCAGGATTACAAGCAGGAAATGGACTTGCTTGCCAGTTTCATAGAGCAGTGTATCGAAATTGACTATACCGAAACTGAAAAAATTATGGCGAGCGATATGTTCAGGTTATATAGTAAATGGGCAAAGGAAAACAACGAATATGAAATGAGCTCCAAGAAATTCTTGAAAGAGGTATCGAAGAAGCTCCCAACAAAAGGCCGGGTAAGTGCTGGAATATATTTTTCGAACATTAAGACTACCGGGTACGGGAAGGATTTAATGCATCAGGTAACTGGAAAGCAGTACAAGTTTGAAGACTTCAAGAATTGACGTTGGGGTAGTATATATAGAAGGGAACGCATGTTAAGATGCGTTCCTTTACGTTATTTGTAAATTTTTTGAAATTTTTCCAAAAAGTTATTGACTTTAGGCGGCTACGGTGGTACAATGGGTACAGGTCAAGGGAAATTGACCAAATACGATCCCAAATGGAGGACATGAAAATGGAAAACCGCACCGAGACCGCCATCATGCTCATTAAGTTCTACAACTTCACCGCTGGTACTGCGTTCCGTTCCAGTAAGGAACACAATCAGGCTCTGGTTCTCGAAGCCCTAGACAAGATGGACGGCAACGTGGCCATGCTGAAAGAGCACATCCGGGAGTACGTGAAAGCGAATCCCGACAACAGGTTCGATGAATGCTTCCTCGATGTGAAGGGACAGAAGGTTGAAGTGAAGGAAGAACCGAAGGAAGAACCGAAGGCCATCGAAGTTGTGCCCACCCAAGTGACCGACCAGCAAGTACAGTATTCCATGGGGATCCTCGAACAGGCCGTTATCGGTTTGATTTCTAAGACGCAGGCTGATAGAATTGAGTCGGAAATCATGGGTTCCGTGGAAAGCAAGGTTCGGGACTTTATCAAGAGCGAGTACGGAACGATAGAACGCAAAATCGTAACCGTGGTGGACGGCAAGAAAGTCCCGATGCAGGGTATCCAGCACGAGAAGTTTGAAACGGTTCTGAAATTCGTTGCTAATGACGAGCCCGTGTTCCTGACCGGCCCTGCTGGCTCTGGTAAGAACGTGCTGTGCAAGCAGGTTGCGGAAGCCCTGGGGTTGAAGTTCTACTTCACGAACGCCGTGACGCAGGAATACAAGCTGACCGGGTTCACGGATGCCATGGGGACTTACCAGCCCACGCAGTTTTACAAGGCGTTCACCGAGGGCGGGGTGTTTATGCTGGACGAGATGGACGCTTCCATTCCCGAAGTGCTGGTGATTCTGAACGCCGCTATTGCGAACCGCTATTTTGACTTCCCCGCTCCTATAGGGTATGTCGAAGCGCATCCCGACTTCCGAGTGATTGCGGCTGGCAACACTACGGGCCACGGCGCGGATATTGAGTACGTTGGCAGGAATCAGCTGGACGCCGCATCCCTTGACAGGTTCGCTGTTGTGAAGATTGACTACTCTGATGCGATTGAGCAGAGTGTTGTTCAGGGTAACGTTGAGCTTCTGGATTTCTGCCGGGACTTCCGTAAGAGTGCGAACAAGGCAGGGCTGAACATTGTCGTGAGCTACCGTGCGATTGGTAGGCTTGCCAAGATGGTAAACCTTCTGACGGACGAAGAAGCGATTGACACCTGCCTTGTGAAGGGGCTGGACAAGGACGATATGAAGATCATCGAGAACGGGTTGACGAAAAACAACAAGTACCGGGTAGCGTTCAGGAGACTGGTCGAGGCGGCGTAAGCCGCCCCTGACCGGGATTAGAAAATTTTCAAAAAAGTATTGACAATCGTTCTAAAGTGTGATATAATTATCACAGATGAACGAAAGGGGATGCCATCATGAGCACGATAACCGAGAAGAGCGTCAAGCTGGGAACGAGGAATATCCGCTTCAACATCGAGAGCTACGCCTCCGCACAGGAAGTCGCAAAGGATTGCGAGACGAGGGAGATAACGGACACCCGTTTCTACGATGTGAAAAAAAGTACAAATTGGGACTGGCGCGGATGCAAGAGCTATGAAGATGCGTTGAGCTTCCTGCGGAACGGCTACCAGCCTACCGTAGATAAGATGAAGCAGGGGTTGAAAATCTCCAAGCAGGGGAACGGTAAGCGGATTTCGTTTGCGAATAATATCGTAGGTTTTGCCCCTGTGGTCCCGCTGGCAATGATGGGCGTTCCACAGTCCATGGTAGATATGAAGATGAAGCCTATCAAGTGCAAGGTTCTGGATGTGTACTATGACATAACGGCTACTTGCGACGTGGATTCCAAACAGATAATTGCCAATGGTGAAAAGGTTCTGGGCGCTATCATGGAGCTTGAACGTGCCGGGTATAGATTCAACCTGTATGCCATACAGGGATATGCTGGCGATAACAATGACGATTCCGTGGATATGCTTGCAGTGAAAGTGAAGTCCGCAAGTCAGCCCTTGGATTTGAAACGGATTTCGTTCCCGCTTACTCATACTTCCTTTTTTCGGGTGATAGGTTTTGACTGGTACAGCAAAACTCCTAAAGGAACTTACAGGTTTGGATATGGTAAGCCGTTGAGCAAGAAATTCAAAGACAAAGAACAGTTGGACGAAATCAACAAACAGTTGTTTGGTGAAAATGCAATTTATTTGAACGGGCCGAGTATCGCTGAACATGACCAAGAATATTTGCAGGAGGTATTTGCAAATGGCAAGGCTCGATAATAACGGGTGGTGGAGATGTGAGAAGTGCGGACATAAATTATTTTTCGTGAAGGATTTCGGATACGGCGCAGATGGATATACGATACAAATAAAATGCCACTCATGTAAAACAATCCACGATATAATACTTTAAGTCATAAAGCCGCTTGACAGCGGCTTTATTTTGCTTTATAATAATTATCGACATCGGGACGATGTATGATATTTATTTTATTTACAGGAGGGATTCTATGGACTGGGTTTGTGAGAAGTGCAAGCACAAGTTATTCCGCATCATATCATGTATGCCGAAAATATCATGCGGGGTATCCGTTGGCGAAGTCGAAATAGACATAACGTGTGGTAAGTGCGGTAGCTCCAATCGAGTAAAAATATATATTTGACGGGGGTTGAAAAGAACATGGATAACAAATTCGAGCTGGCGATAGAATATCTTCCTGTAGATGCTCTTAACCCTTACGAGCGTAACGCAAAGAAACATACCGATAAGGACATTAACAGCACAGCGGCGAGTATCAAGAAATTCGGATTTGACGACCCTATTGGGATATGGGGCGAGAACAATACCATTGTGGAAGGACATGGGAGACTGCTGGCGGCTAAGAAGCTGGGGATGAAAGAAGTCCCGTGTATCAGGCTTGACCATCTGTCAGATAAGGAGCGAAGGGCGTATGCACTTGCCCATAACAAGACCGCAGAACTGTCCAGTTGGCTCGATGATGTCCTAATTGACGAGCTAAGGGACTTGGGCGATTTGGATATGGGTGAGGTAGGGTTCGATGCAAAAGAGCTCTCCGAGGCTCTAAATGGCTCTGATGATATACCCGATGTCAGCCGCTATGCCCAGAATGCCAAAATCCCGCAGTATGAGATAAAGGGAGAGCTTCCAGAGGTGGCAGACCTTGTGGATCAGGGCAAGCAAAAGGAACTGATAGACGAAATCAATGCCGCTAACATCCCAGAGGATATAAAGGACTTTTTGAGACTTGCCGCACATAGGCACGATGTGTTTAATTATAGGAATATAGCAGAGTTCTATGCGCATCAGCCTGCCGAGGTGCAACGGCTTATGGAAAAGTCCGCTCTCGTTATTATCGACATTAACGATGCGATAGCTAATGGATACGTGAAGCTCACGAAAACCATCCAAGATATTATTGACGAGGATGAAAACGATGCGTAACGATTTCGGCGTAATTATCATATCGCACGGTAGACCGGAATGCGAGACTGTAAAAACCTTGCGAGAGTGCGGGTATACCGGGAAAATATTTATCGTTGTCGATGATGAAGATAAAACGCTTGAACAGTATTTGGAAATATATGGACATGAAAATGTCCATATATTCCATAAATACGAATGGTTTGATGTGGGCGATAATTTAGATGCGCCCCGTACCGTTGGTGTGTTTGCAAGAAACGAATGTCTCAAAGTCGCACGAGAAAAGGGACTTAAATATTATCTTGAAATGGACGATGATTTGAAGTCTCTAAATTTCAGGTACGAAAAAGATGGGCATTTGAAGGGCAGGAAAATAAGGAATTTCGATAAAGTGATTGACGCTATTTGTGAGTATTTTGACAATAGCGATATTTCCTGTTTGGGATTTGGCAATGCCGCCGATTATATTGGAGGATTGCAAAACTTTAATAAAGTCGATAGAGTTATGTTCAATTCGTTTTTTATGCGAACTGATACTGCTATTATGTGGCTCGGTAGACATAGTGACGATACGATAACTTAAATCACTCAACAGAAGGCTGGGCTTCCATGGATAAAATTAAACGATATACAAGCGGATTACGATGTGTGGATTCCCAAGAACAAGTCTAAAAAGGCTGGCGGCTCAATATCCATATACGAAGAACTTGGAGCTTATGTTTTGAGATATTATCTTGTGATATTTCATCCAGATTGCTGTAAGGTGAAAATGTCCACGAATAATATTGATAACTACAAAAATATAAATACCGCATTTCCGCGCATTGTATCTGGGAGGTTGAGAAAAGATGAATAACAGATTTGCTGTATTTATATTATCTCATGGACGAGCTAAAACACTTACGAGCTATGACGTGCTTCGTAAAAGCGGATATACAGGGGACGTTTTTATTATTGTCGATGATTTGGACGAACAAAAAGACGACTACATATCGATATATGGCGACAAGGTTATAATCTTCGATAAAAATAAATTCTATAAGTTGACTGATACAATGGAGCCAAGTGGAGAATTAAGAAGTATTACATTTGCAAGAAATGCGTCGAATGTTATTGCCAAACAGCTTGGGCTTACGTATCATGCACAATTCGATGATGATGTGACCGGATTGTATCATAAGTATATTGGGAAGGACGGAAAGCTGAAAACCAGAAGGATAACTGATTTTGATTCTGTCGTTTGCGCCATCTTGGATTTCCTTGACGATACAGGCGCTGTGTCCTGTGGTTTGGTAGATACAGGTTCATTATTTGGAGGAGCTTCTGGGCCGTTTAGAAATGGTCTGGCGTATAATTTTAACCAGACAGTGATTTGTAGGACTGGCGCATTGGATTTTGTAGGGCTTGGCAATCAGGACGTGAACGCTCTGATGCTAAATTCGCCACGTGGAAAGTTACTGTTCGAGTTGTATTGCATTGCACATTCCGTTTCGAAGCCCGGTAATGCTGGCGGTATGACTGAAATGTATAAAGTGAGAGGGTTATATCATAAGATATTCTTGTTCGTTATGTGCGCTCCAAGTATGTGCTACATGACAGAAGAAAATAAGCTCGTGATACAAAGGAAGAATGTTGTGCCTAAAATATTGAGTAGCAGGTGGAAGAAATGAATAAGCGATTCGCTGTATTTATTTTATCGCATGGTAGAGCGAAAACGATAACTACATATGACGTTATGCGGAAATACGGCTATACTGGTGACATGTATGTGGTTATCGATAACGAGGACGAACAGGAAAATGAGTACCGAAAGCGATTTGGGAAAGACATAATCCAGTTCGATAAGCGGGAGTATGTCTTAAAAACCGATTTGGGCGACCTTGACGATGATAGACGTATCGGTGTGCTGGCCCGGAATTTCATTCAGGACAAGGCTCAGGATATGGGATACCAGTATCATTTGCAGTTGGATGATGATATACATGATTTTGTAGCGAGAGTAATTATAAATAATAAATTAGTGTGCAAAAAAATATATGATTTAGATACTGTGTTTGAGAGTATTTTATATTATATGGATAATACTCCATTTACTGCATTGTCGTTTGGAATACCGCCATATTATAGCGGAGGATTAAATAATGGTAGTTGGAAAAAACAAATGATTCCTAAAACTATGACTACATTTATTATGCGGGCAAACGATAAACGATATTTCCATATGAGAATGAACGATGATATTACAACGTCAATTCTTGGAAATATTCGTGGTAAAATGTATTATACTTTTTTGCCCATTATGATTGATTTAGATGCTACGCAAGTACAGGCTGGCGGAATGACTGAAATATATCAGGATAACGGTACGTATCGTAAATCATTTTATACCGTTATGTGCGCTCCGTCATGTACTAAAATTTCCAGTATGGGTGTAAATGATTTTAGAGTGCATCACGAAATAAATTGGAATAACTGCACACCGAAAATTATAAATCAAAAATGGAAGAAGCGTGACGAATAATGCCTGCTGGCAGACCAAGAAAAGAGATTGAGAAAGAAGCATTTGAAAAGCTGTGCGGGTTGCAATGTACCGAATTGGAAATATGCGGGTTCTTTGGCATTACGGATAAAACACTTACGCGGTGGTGCAATGATAAGTATGGCGAAAAATTCTCCGAGGTCTTTAAAAAATTTTCACAGGATGGCAAGATTTCGTTGCGGAGAGCACAGTTTCGGCTGGCTGAAAAGTCGCCCGCTATGGCTATTTGGCTTGGGAAACAGTATCTCGGACAGAGAGACGTGCAGGAAGTAGCGATTGCTAATGACGCTGACGATACGATTAGGAGAATGGATGAATATTTCAAGGGAAACAGCATTACGGCTGATAAAGTACAATCCGATTGAAATAGGGCACTGGGTGGGGTTCAAAGACCTTACCCAGTTGCATAATGAATGGCTGAAACAGTTTTTGTTTTGCGAGGAAGATCAAACCTTACAGGCGCACCGTGGCAGTTTTAAGACTACCACGTTAAGTATATTTTTTGCGATACATTGTGTGATAAAGCCTAATCAAACGTTGATGTATTTCCGCAAAACTGGCGGTGACGTGGCTGAAATTGCAAGACAGACCGCAAATATCCTTGATTCCGGGTGTATGCATAAGATTGTGGACGCTCTATATGGTTTTGACCTTCGGATTTTGAAAGCGTCCGCAAGTGAGATAAGCACAAACCTTGCAACGTCTATAAGGGGCAGTTCGCAGATTGTCGGGCTTGGTATAGGAACGTCTATCACAGGTAAACACGCTGATATTGTCGTTACGGATGATATTGTTAACGTGAATGACAGAATATCGCAGGCTGAACGTGAGCGAACCAAAATTGCCTATATGGAGCTTCAAAACATAAAGAACCGTGGCGGGCGATTTATAAACACGGGCACGCCTTGGCATAAAGATGATGCCTTTACGCTCATGCCAAATCCTGCCCGGTATCCTTGGAATGTTACGGGACTTATAACACCTGCGCAGGCAGAAGAAATTAAGTCCCATATGACGAACAGCCTTTTTGCGGCGAACTATGAGTTGAAGCACGTTGCGGATGATGATGTGATATTTACCAATCCGCAGACGGGCGCAGATTCCAGTTTGGTCATGCAGGGTACAAGTCATGTCGATGCGGCTTTCTATGGTGAGGACTACACGGCTTTTACTATCGTTTCGATACGCGATGGAAAGTATTATGTCTTTGGGAAATGCTGGCGTAAGCATATAGATAACGTTATGGGCGAGATTGTGGGCTTGCACAATCGGTTCAATTGTGGTAAACTCTACAACGAGCGGAACGCTGATAAGGGCTATGTGGCGAAGGAATTGCGGAAACTGGGCGTTCGTGTCGTAAGCTACGATGAACATCAGAACAAGTTTATCAAGATTGTAAGCTACCTGAAATTCGCATGGAAGGACGTTATATTCGTGGAGGGTACAGACCCGGAGTATATCGAGCAGATATGCGATTATAACGAAGATGCGCCACACGATGATTGCCCCGACAGTTTATCAAGCTTGATAAGGACGTTAGGTGGTAAGGATGGAACAGAGTACGAACCGATATGGAACTAAAAGGGGTGAAGTGAGTTGCGGGAAATACAAATCAACATTGCCCGAAATAAAGCCAAGGGCCCAGACTTGTACAAAATAGATTATGGTACAAAAATAATCTTCACAGGTCTGGAACTGCCTGTGGCGTATGAGGTGCATTTCGGGCGCAATCTGACAGCCGATGCGGTTGTGCAGATAGGCGACAGTACGGGAGTTAATGTGCCTGACAGCCTGTTACTGACGGAAGGAACGCTGTACGGCTGGCTGTATGTCCACACGGGCGCGGATGATGGCTGGACAAAACGGGAGTTCTCGTGTGCTGTTGTGAACCGTCCCGGAGTTACGAACGTTGAGCCTACGCCCGTTCAGCAGGGTGTAATAGAGCAGACAATCGCCGCCCTTAATGAGGGTGTGGAGCGTGTTGAAGAAGCTGTGGAGGGCGTTCAGGAGGCCATAGAAACGGCCCTGCAAGAGGCGAAGGATAGCGGAGAGTTTGACGGCCCGAAAGGCGATAAGGGTGATAAGGGAGACAAAGGCGACAAAGGCGACACGGGCAGTCAGGGGCCTACTGGGCCTACTGGGCCTGTTGGTAATACTGGCCCCGTTGGCCCCACGGGTGCAACTCCTGACATATCCATCGGCACGGTGTCTACTTTGCCCGCTGGCTCCGATGCTACTGCAAGCATGACTGGTACGTCCGAAAATCCTGTCCTCAACCTCGGTATCCCGGAGGGCCAGAAGGGCGAAGACGCTGACGTGTCCAGCCTTGCTCCCATTATCATCAACAGCGCATCGGGCGATATTGCACACTTTACCGATGGTGCGGATAACATGCCCGTCAAGGCGTTGACCGTCAACGTGGAGCCTGTGCAGACTGGAAGCGGTGACCCTTCACCTGACAACATTCGCCCGATCACCGGGTGGACTGGGGCGAAGGTGACGAGGACGGGGAAGAACCTGTGGAACGAAGACTATTCGGGCATAAGCACTACGATTAAGTATGTTCCGGTTTATGTCAAGGATGGACAGTTTACGCTTTCGACAAACTATGTGATAGAAGTTGCAGGCGTGGCAAACATATTTTTTCTTTCGGGAAGCGTTTCTTCTGGTGCATCTTCTGTAACAAACGGCGTATGGAGCGGGCAGAGCAGAACTGTCACGGCTTCTGATGGATATGTAACGATTGCATATCGTCAGTATTCTGGGACATCAAGTCCTGTGAATTATCATACACAACTCGAACTCGGCTCCACCGCCACCGCCTACGAACCCTACCATGGTGAAACCTACGACATCGAATTCCCCACCGAAGCCGGGACGGTCTACGGCGGCACTCTGGATGTGACGGGCGGGGTGCTGACGGTGGATAGAGTATCTCAAACATTCACAAAGAGTTCAGCGTGGTACTCTTTTGCTTCTGGGACTGGTAGCGCGTCCGCAGTCGTAAATATGGCATATGTTCCGAAATACCTCTCAGGCATTGCAAACTATAATGGTGGCTTGTCATCGACAGGATCGGAGTTCGCCAATTATTGGACATCTCAAAGGCCAAATGAAGCACCGCAGAGCGGCTTTGGATTTGCTTATACATCTTCCGGGTATGTGCGATTCACAACAGCAGACGCGGCCAATAACACGACCATTGAAGCGTTTAAGGAAAATTTCCCGGATACTCAGCTTGTTTACGAACTCGCCACCCCTATCGAAATCCCCCTTACCCCGCAGGAAATCCGCACCCTCCTCGGCACGAACAACATCTGGGCGGACGCTGGCGACGTGAATGTGGAATACCGGGCAGACACGAAACTGTTTGTCGAGCAGAACATGCCCGATAACCCGGTGCAGGATGTACAGGTCAACGGCACGAGCGTGGTGCAGGACGGAGTGGCGAATGTGCCTGCAGCATCAAACGCAATTCTTGGCGCGGTAAAAGGTTCGCAGACGTATGGCGTAACAGTTTGGGGAGGGGCTACAGCGGGTCAATTAGCCGTAGTACCTGCTAGTGCAAACCAAATTAAAAGTGGTAACCAACAATTTTGTCCGATTACGCCAACAACGCAAAACAATGCTGTATTCTACGGCCTCGCCAAAGCCGCAGGAGACACCACGCAATCCACATCCTCCAACGCCGTGGGGAAGTACACCGATGAGGCAAAAATTGCCATACAGAAGATGCTGGGCGCTGTGGGCAGTAGCGATATAGCCTACATTGAGCCAACGCTTGTTGCACAAAGAGCATATGTATACGGCGATTATTTTGTAGACGAGAATTGTTTGCTCTCTATTGTGACCGTAGCAACAATAGCACAAGGTGGAAGTTTGGTTCTCGGAACCAATTATGAGCATGTAAACGACAAAGGTGGTCTTGCGACAGAAATGACCAGAGAGGCCGAGCTGGTTGCCAATGTGACAGTGGGTAGCGACATCCCAACATCCGTGCTGTCAATACCGCTATCGAAACCGTGCAGGCGAATTGTTGTCCAGATTAAAAACAACAATTCAGTCTTGCCTCAATGGTCGTACATCAGGCTGAATTATGCGGCCAGTTCTCCCGCATTGCAAGTAAACGCCTCAAACACCAGCGTTAAATACGCATACTGTATCATCGATTTAGTCAACAAGTTTGGCGTGGCGTTTATGAAAAACTCTATCGATGATTATGCTACGGCAGGAATAATGACTTTTGGGGACAGTGGCTTTATCATGAAAAACCATGTCATACGCGAAATTGGTTTTCAGTTTATTTCTGGTATGGTTGAAGGATTCAACATAAAAGTTTATGGACGTTAGAAAGGAGCGTGTACTATGCGACAGATTTACATCGTCAACGCTACTCAGGTCGTAACCAGCGACACCCACCCGGATGGAGCCTACAGCGTACTGCCCGATTATCCCAAATGGTTCGACAGCCGTAACTACGGCGCGACCGAAGCAAATCCCAACTGTGACGAGACCAAAGCCCTCGCGATGGCGAAGTCGGATTTTCACGCGCGCCTGTCCGCGCTCGAAGCCTCAGACGCCCGCGCCATGTGGACTGTGACGCTTGAACGCGCGGACGGTCGGCAGATCATGTGTGAGAGCTTTGGCACATTTCCCGACATGACACCTGCGCCGGAGCCGGAGGTGGAGGAAAAGACTAACGAGTAAGGGGTGAGGAAATGTACACCTATCAGGACTTACAGACGGTAGGCGCAGATAAGGTCGATTTTATAAAAGTGCCATTTCTGACCACAAGGGTAGCACTTTGTATCAAACGGCTAAAATCGCAGACCAGTATAACAGGCATCAGAACGTCACGATTAAAGAGTTTCAGCGGCTTTTGTATACCGTGACGGGCAAGGCAGTACCGGATATTTGGAGCCCCAATTTTAAGATGGCGTGCAGGCATTTCCATAGGTTTATTGTCCAAGAGGTTCAACACCTCTTGGGCAATGGCACGTCATGGGGCAGGAAGGACACAGGCTCAAAACTGGGTACAGACAAATACCCTTGGGACAATCAGTTGCAAGAGTTGGCGAAGAACGCTCTTATAGGCGGTGTGAGTTTCGGGTTCTTCAATCTTGACCATATAGATGTATTTTCCGTACTGGAATTCGTTCCGTTGTATGACGAAGAAAATGGGGCGTTAATGGCGGGAATACGCTTCTGGCAGATTGCGGATGGTAAGCCGTTGCGGGCCACGTTATACGAGCCTGACGGATATACGGATTATATCTGGAAGGACGGTAAAGGGCAGATACTCAATCCGAAAAGGGCGTACAAGCTGAAAATCCGTTATAGCGAAGCAGACGGGCTTGAAATCTATGACGGCGAGAATTATCCCAGCTTTCCGATAATTCCGCTGTGGGCGAATGATGAACATCAGTCTGAGCTTGTAGGACTTCGGGAACAGATAGACTGCTATGACTTGATAAAGTCCGGGTTTGCGAATACCGTAGATGAAGCAAGCATAGTGTACTGGACTATCCAGAACGCTGGCGGTATGGATGACGTAGACCTTGCAAAGTTTGTCGAGCGCATCAAGACGGTACATGCCGCAAGTGTGGGGGATGATGGCAACGGCGCAAGAGCTGAAAGCCACACACAAGAGGCCCCATACGCAAGCCGGGAGGCCCTATTGGATAGGCTAGACAAAGACCTGTACAGGGATGCTATGGCCTTGAATAGCGAAATTATAGCGGGTGGAGCCATTACGGCTACCCAGATTAAGGCCGCATACGAACCGCTTAATTCAAAGGTTGACGATTTTGAGTATTGTGTGATAGACTTTATCAAGGGCGTGCTGGCGGTTGCAGGAATACAGGATGAAGCAACTTTTGAACGGTCAATCATGGTGAACAGTACAGAGGAAATCGCAAACATACTCCAAGCCGCGCAATATCTGCCTGATGATTACGTGACGAAGAAGCTATTGGCAATTTTCGGTGACATAGACAAAACCGAGGAAATTTTGCGGCAGATAGCAGAAGATGAACTAAGCACGTTCAGGGACACGAACGACAATCAGGAGGAAGATGAAGAAGATGAAGATCAGCAACGTGGACGTACAGGGCCTGAAAGGGGCCATACGGGCGGCTAAGTTCCCGATGGGGGTAGATATAGGGAAGCTGACAGATGAGCTTACAGAGGGCATACAGGGGCTTGCGGAAGCCCCTGTTGGCTCTGGTCACGATAACTGGCTAAACGGCGTGATTGTGCAGTTTGACCTTACGGCAAGTTTGAAATTCTGGCCACAGTTACAGAGGTATCACTTTATTGACTTTGTAAGTTCACAGAGCACGATGCACAGAATCACGAAGTTTAACATCCCCGAACAGTGCAATAAATACGTGACCTCTATCGCTATCGGAAATTTGCGAAAACTCGTAGAGGTTTACAATAACAATCCTACCCCGGAGAATTATTTATACGTTCTGTATAATATCCCAACAGGATTTGAGCTTACGGCACGCATGACTACGAATTATCGGCAGTTGAAAACGATTTACCAACAGAGGAAAAATCACAGGCTCCCCGAATGGCGAGTGTTTTGTGAATGGATAGAAAGCCTACCGCATAGTGAGTTGATTATCGGGAGGAAGAACGATGGCGAGGAAAAGGCCTGACGCAGGGCATGAACTTACTGACGAAATGCTCGAAAAGCTGGAAAAGCGAATATCGTTAGAGTATCGAAGAGCCAGTGCAGAAGTAAAACAAAAGCTAACGGAATATTTAGCGAAGTTCGAAAAAGATGATGCCAAGCATAAAGCTATGGTCGAAGCTGGTACGTTATCTGAAAGCGATTATGCCAGATGGCGTTTGGGCAAAATAAAGATGGGCGAGAGGTGGGCAGAAATGCGAGATACTCTCGCTCAAGACTATGCGAACGTAGATAAAATCACAAGTAAAATAGCATCGAATCATTTAATGGACGTATATGCGCTGAATTACAATTACGGCACGTATGAAATTGAGAGTAGCGCAAAGATAAATACGTCTTTTTCGCTTTATGACCATAGCACCGTAGAACGCTTACTGAGAGACGAGCCTAAGTTACTACCCAATCCCGGTAAAAAAACAGAACAGGCTATTCGAGAGGGAAAGATAAAAAGATGGAGCGCAAAAAAGATTGACTCTGTAATGACGCAGAGTATTTTGCAGGGCGAATCCATTCCTCAAATTGCTAAACGGTTATCGGAAAGCGTAGGCGAAATAGATTCTCATGCGGCGATACGTGCGG
>Ga0247609_10003028_pt1 | contig 17255 bp, 14 predicted proteins | sample 172DNAGHGlowgp2_FD_193487 | JGI IMG/M metagenome (GOLD analysis project Ga0247609, IMG submission 193487) | Sheep rumen microbial communities from Palmerston North, Manawatu-Wanganui, New Zealand - 1728 DNA GHGlow gp2 | ecosystem: Host-associated > Mammals > Digestive system > Stomach > Rumen ...
TGACCCGAACCTTGTAGGAGATGTGGTGTTCAACAACCTGGACCCTGCGTACATCCAGTTGGACTACGGAGACAAGTCAAAACCGAAAGGTGGAGGAAAGAGCGTTGCCAATATCGTAGCCGAAAGGATTAACCTTATTGGCAAGAACGACGTTGTGGAGAACCAGATAAGTCCTGATGCGGGTAAGTTAAAGACGGATATGGAGTATCTAGCCAAACTCATGTCGATGATGCACCCATCCGTTTACGGAGATGTGCTGGTTGAGGTCCTTAACCTCATTATCAAGTGCCTCATCACCCACATACACCCGAACGCACCAGAACCACCTGACATGACGGACAGCATGAACAAACTCAATTCATACCCTCTGGAAGACATCCTGTCGAAATCGGTAGCATTGACTTAAAAAAAAAAAGAGACTCGAAAGAGCCTCTTTTTTAGTGCATTGACGTCACATTGTTCGCAATCTGGAAGTGCAGTACGTCTTTGAATACCTTGACGGTATTGTTGGCTGTTACCTTTACATCCACGAAGTACTTGTGCGGGACCATCTTGGATGTATCCAGATAGTAGAAGTTCTCCGCGAAGGACTTGTTGACCTTATCCCATGAGATAACGTCGAACTCGCTCGGCCCGTCCTTCACGTACAGCCTTATCTCTATACCGTCGAGAAGTGCTTGTACGTTAGTGGTATATTCCACGCGGGCGTTAACCGTCAACTTGCGCATATCGCTCATTCCGACAACCTCGTTGTCCTTGATACCAGAAACAGATACGGTATAATCGTTCCCCATCTCAGTGACATTGGACAGGTTGAAGAACTGTGTGAACGGTTTGAGAACGAATTGCATGGTCACATCTGGCATTTCCACACCGTTATACTTCAAATTTGTCCACGTGTCATACATCATGCGCTTCGGCTTGTAATCGCCATCCTTCATCAGAACCTCTACGTAGTAGATACCCTTGCCAGCCTGTTTGACTTCCAACTCACCGTCATAACCATCTATCTTACACGTAGGCATCTCGTCCAGGTTGTCGAAACCTCCACCTATGGTACAGTAGAGATACAGCCTGTTCTTCTTGTTGAGATAGAACTGGTTGCGATCGTCCGAGATAACATCGTCATAGACCGTTTCTAGGTACGGTTCAAAGAACGTGTGTGTCTTGTGCGTGTAGAAGGATATGAAACGGTAATCGTCTCCAAGGTCCGTTCCCTCCAACAGCGGTGAGAAAGCAATCCCTATGCCATTGTTAGGCTCCTCTCCGCGTATGATAGCGTTGACATAGTCAGTAATGTCCACCTTGATGGATTCGTTACCAAGGTCAAACTTCTGACGTGCGATGATAATGGATTTCTCCCCGCGAGAGAACTTACTGTACTCCTCGTCCAGGAACTCGGTTGTGTACATCCCTCCAGTCCATTTGATACCCGTCTTTGCATTCTCCCAGGTGGCGCCGTTATACGCTATACTTTCCTGGGTTGAGAAACCCTTCTTGAAGTCGTACCCGTTACCACTGTCAAATTCGTTTTGCAGTTTGAAAAAGATGAGCACAAATGAAGCCGCACGCCTCATCTCTGTCGAGTGCGTAACCTCGTTAATCCTCTCTACGAATAGGTCACCGTCCCTGTCCAGTTTGCCACAGTTCGTTAGATTGAGCGTGTGGCGACATTTAGACAGGTCTGGTGTAACTCTATCCTCGAAGCGTTTTATGGCCTCAGACGCGTCAAAATGGGCCAATATGCGGCTTATCTGGTGTCCGTATACCAATGTGGCTACTGGAGACACACCAACATTGACCTCGGATTTGGATATAATCGTGTTTACCTTGTCAAGATAGGTCCTATAAATCATCGCTATTCTGTTTACACTAATAAATAGTCTGAAGACAAACAAAGCAGTCATTTCTGACTGCCTTGCTTTTCTAGAGACTCACCACGATTATCGCAGCAAGTTCGTGCTCCACTTCTGCAAGCCGAGAACCGTTACGTGTCCGTAGAACTTGTTGTTCACGCACTTTTTACCGTAGCGGGTCATAATACCCTTCACAGGTGCGAAGTTGAACGGGTTGTAGATAGTCGGAGTCAACGCCATCGGGATGTACGGTGCGTAGATGTAACCCGTGTCGAGGAGTGAAGAACCCTTCAGACCAACGATGATAGATTCAGCAGGTGAATACGGGTCTACGTAAACCTGGATACGTCCGTTCAGCGAACCGATACGCTCGATACCCATGTTGTACTTGTCAGCCTCAGCGTTAGCGTCGGTTACGTGGAAGTACTCAAGGTCGTTGAAGATAGCGGAAACCTCAGTAGAAACTACGATGAAGTTTGCCTGGCCGTGCAACGTAGCCTTATGGATTTGAGCACTGATTTGGTTGATAACCGTAATCAGCATCTGGTTCCAGTCCTTCTGAGTGTAGTTGGTGCTGGTCTTTGCTTGACGCTTCCAACCGTTCCAATCCCACTTCAGAGTCCAAGGAGCGAGTTTACGGAGGTCACGGAGAACCTCACGGTCGATTTCGCAACCAATTTGCTGCGAGAGCAGAGCGGTCAACTCAGCCTCAGCGTCAATCTGGTGGAAAGCGGCAACGTCCTGGCTCAACTCAGGAGACCATGTAGCGCGCAGTTTACGTGCTTTCGTAGATACAACCACAGAGTCGAGTTGGAACGAAACCTCACCCATCTCTGTCTCGAGTTCGAGAGAGTCGTACTGTGCCCAAGCAACACTGAACTTAGCGTCAGCGAGGTCAGCCTTAGCCACACCTGCCCAGCCGTCGATAGTATTGTCTTTAGGTTGTGCGAGTTCGAGTTCGATGTAGATAGCACCGCGAGCGTCGCAGATGTCGTTGTATTCTACGATACCTTTACCGTAGCGTTGAGTTACGAAGTTGAAGCGGATAGACTCACCAGCCTCGATGTCACCAAGGTCCTTATCAGCAAATACTTTCATAGATGCGATGAAGGTCTCAGCGTCCATTTCGTTACCGTCAGGACCGAGCAGACGACCAGCCTGTGCCTGTTGGAAACCAGTCACGCGAAGCATGAGGTTACGAACAGTACCGTCTTGGTGTACGAGTACATCATCGGTAGTAGCACTTACGATCTTTTTGCCCTTGAATACGACGATTTGTACGTCTTCGCCCTTAGAAACGTGGATCGTTACCTTACCACGGCTCTGGTCGAACAGATAATCGTCATAGAAGAGGTCGTACAGAGATGTCTCCATGAACTTAACAACCTCAGGTTTGCCGTTTACTACCTCATCAGGCAAGTAGTAGCGCGGAGTGGTTTTCTCCTCACCCTCTTTACCATAGTTCGGGTTCATACGGTTGTAACCCATCAGACCCTTGTGAGATCCAGTTACACCATCAAGGTCGTCGCCCTCTTCGTACTCACTGCCGTCAGCGTTCAGCCATTCACGCTCCGAAGTAACGGGACGGAAGTAGAACAACTTACCTACAGAGAGGTTCATAGCCTGTACAGATACGATGTCGTTAGCAAGCAACTTGCTGTAGACACGGCGGATGAGCGGGAATACAACTGTTTCGAATGAGCCAGAGTTAGTAGCATCACTAGCCTCTTGCATCAAGATGAACTTGGCTTGGTTCTCGAAGAGTTGTGCAAGGTTCTCGCGTACGTGACCCTCACTCTCATCAAGGAAGCCCAGTTTGTCCCAGCGCTCCGTGATCTGTTGTCTCATTTGTTTTTGGAGATTCAATTCAATGTTACCCACATTGGCTTGCTCCACCATTTCTTTAACTAACATGTTATGTTCGAATTTTTGTTTTTACTTGTGTCGTGACTTACGCGTTGCCGCGTCGTCAAAAGCGTGAGCGGATGTATGATTTTGAGTGCGCTCATCACTTATAAATAGTGCGATGTTTTGAAAAGTTACAGAATTAGAGTTTGATCCTGTTAACTCGTCTCATCAGGTCGAGGGTTTCCATCAACTTCGGTGACTCGTAAACCTTTGTCTCATTGAGGTTTGCAGGCGTCTCTGTCTGCACTGGTTTGCTGAGACCTTCGTTGATTGTCGGCTGCGTTTTCTTCAACTGAGCGGAGAATGACTCGTACAGACGGTCGGCATCAGCCTGAGTCTTCACTTCGTTTACGAAGCGGTCACGAATCTCTTTCTTCTCCTCTTTCGTGGTAGAGTTCTCAACCATCAGGTTGACCATCTTCGCGAGGCCGTACTGCTGGGCAGCCGTCTCGGTCAGTGCTTCCTTGAAACCAGTGAGGGCTTGTTTGAGTGCGTTGTTCTCTGCGAGAATCTTGTTCATGCGCAGACGCATAGCCTCAATTTGCTTGTTCTCAGCAACAGGGCTCGAACCAGTCTTGCCAGTCTCACCGTTCTTGCTAGCATTGCGTTTCTTCGGATCACCACCTTCGTGGTCAATCGTCTTGGTCGTCGAACGGTCCTGAGCAGCGCCGCCGTGACCGACAGTACCTTCATCTACAACGGGTGCATCGCCGCATTCGTTAATGCCACATTCCTTGCAGCCAGCCTCTTGGCTGAACGGTTCAGCCTTTTTCTCGGGCTCGCCATAAGGCCTCTCCTTGCCGTCAGGTACACCAGGATCGTTAACAACTGCGTTAACGGAAGTGTCCTTCATCTCAGGAGTAGTCATCGCGTCTTCCTTCTGATATTGTGTTGTGTATCCGAGGTCGACCTCGTAAACTTTTTCTTTTGCCATATCGTTTGCTTTGTTTTCTGTTACTTCGTTGTCCTTAGGTGCGTCGGCGTTGTCTGCCTTGTTCTCGTCGCCTACCTGAATAATGTAGTCTGATCCTGTTTCTTTGTCGCTGATTTGGATGTTATCACCGTCCTTCTTAACAATCACCGTATCGGCGTTCTTAAGGAGTTTGTAGACCTTCACAATATCAACGTCCCCTTCCTTGCTGAAGTCGTACTCGCCTTCCGCAGTCTTGAATTGTTCAAGTTCGTCTGGCCATTCGTTGGAACCTTCATCAGCGGGTTTCTCTCCTTCCGCACTCGGTTCAGCCGCACCTTCATTGGCGCCTTTCTTTCCTTCGCCAGCCTCGTCTGCTTTCGGCTCGTCTTTCTGACCGTCTTGGAGAACACTGGAGTTATCGACAGGAGTCAGCCCGTCGTCACCCTTCTTCTCCTCTGCGTCCAACTCGTTCTTAATATCCTCAGCGATCAGGGTCTGAAGGATAGATGTACGGTTAGCCGCAATATCCTTTGTGAGTTTAACCATTTCCAAAATGGAACTCCTCAAATCTTCGTTATGTTGTACTTTGTTTGGCATCGTACTTCGTTGTTTGATGTTGAATATATACGGGCATGGATAGCACCGCTACTATATAAATATACACTAACTTTGAAAAAGAACACTTAATCGAGCAAACTGGCCAGTTTCTCAACCTGTTCGTCGATGTTCTGCTTGGTTGTTTGCTTAGTTTCGATATACATATTCTTCTCTCCCTCCTTACCGCTGGTGCATATCCAGGCGTTCGGAGTGCTCGGGTCACTTACTGCATCAAAGCATACCAGTTCGAAGTCATCCTGCACAATAGTCTTACCCATGAACTGCTTGATGCTACCGATACCACGAGAAGATACACCGACCTTCAACCCGCTCAGTACCAAGTTAGCAACCTGGTCACCCTGACAGGATATGATACCGTTCTTACGGAAGCCCTCCGATGTTATGATGCGAACTTTACCTACAACCGTATTCTTCTCCCAGTGCAGTTCCTCTACGTTGAGACAAATGCGGGAAAGGTCAATCACAACCTCATTCGGGTGGTTACAGTTACCAGTCCAGTGGCTCTTGCCGTTCGACATGACAAACCAGATATGGTTCTTGTCAAGGTCAATACACTCAACTGGTCCGTAGTAGTCCTCTTCGGTAGCCTCAATGGCGCAAGCAGGTATATACGGGTCCTTGCTCTCTATTGCGGGGTCGCTCGCTACTGGGATATATTCGCCTTCGCCAGCAAAGCCATCAATAAACTCGCGCGCATTTCTGAATTCCACGAACTTACCATCAGCACTGAACAACGGGAGTTTGTGCAGCGGTGTTACCAGTTCGTCGATATTCTCGCCTTTGAGATGAACTAACTTGTCATCCAGATTGTATGCAATCTTGTTGATCACCTCTGCGAACTCCACCTCATTGGTCTCAGGGTTGAGTGAACTTACTTTGTCACCAACCTTCACATCGTGTAGCGGCTTCCATCCTTCTTCTGTCAAACAGAGTACGTCAGGGGTGTAGCATTCACCGTAGCCACGACCGTCAGCAATGCGCTTCTGGTAGTTGGCAATCTCACGCTCCAGCACCTTGCGGGGATAAATACGTTTGTTTCCGTTCTCTATCTCACACTTCTGGAATACACAATCAAATACCAATGGATTTGGCACATTCCACCCGCCGTCGCCAGATACGCTCTCGCAAAGGCTTTTGTTATTACCTAGTTCGGAAGAAATGAACCCGTCATTCTCTACGAGGATGCCGTGTCCAGTCTCACCTGCTTTTATTTCTCTTAATTGAGTCCTTGCCATGTTATGGGATAGTCCTTCAAGTATAAATACTCACAAGTACACAAAAAGAAAGGCCAGAACGCCGTTTGATGGGTATTCTGACCTTTGGTCATCCTGATTAACTCAGTTATTTCATGCTACTGGAGCCCCTGGTGCTTGTTCCAATGCTTCCAATTCTCCGCGTTGAATGTATGAGTTAACAAACCAGTCGATGCTCTCATCGCTGTCTCCATACACCTTAACGTCGCGCGGTATGGAGTAACTATCGCCTACTGGATAGACTGATAATGCGAAACCGTCATTGAAATGATGTTGTTCTATGACCTTTGCCGCATCCGCTAGGTACTCTGAGGTAATCTTTTTCTGTACGCCGAGATCGGTAATGTGGAAGAACTTGCATGGACCAGGTGTGGCAGTTTCCGCAACAGGTGCACCTTCCTCCTTGACTTCCCCTGCATTGTCTCTTGGTACAACACCACGACGTACATCAGCATCGTGACACTCCTGGAACCAACGGTACACGCGCATGATGTCGTGTGCGAATCCTACGATTCCGAAGTCATCTGGTTCACCTGCCAAATCCTGTTCCAGTTCCTCCTCGCTAACGCCGTTGTGCAAGTCCTCTACTACCTGGTCAACAGCGGATGTTTTTCCGAATAGCCACTCGGCGTAATAACCAGCCTGTTCTGCTGGGTCCTCTGTCGAGTCAATTTCGTTCCAGAACTCCTGGATGAACTCCCAGAAATCTCCAGGAACGTCATCTCCGTGTTCCATGCTCTCCGACATTAGACGCTTTACGGTCACGCCAGCGATCTTTCGGATGGTAGCCTCGTCGGTGATATTGTTTTTGAGCGTCTGTTCTGCGATGCGTACAGCGATGTTGTTCAGAACAGGGATAGTCAATTTAATGTCCTTTGCCATGTGTGTTAAAACCTTTATCTCCTATAAATAGTTAGAGTCCGACGATTGCACCTCCGCTATCGGATACCATCATGCCGAACACGCGCTCCATAGCATGCTGTTTGAGTCCTACGCGCTTGTAAGCCTCGTCGAAATAGTCCACAGGAAGTTTACCTCCGAACAGATACTTCTTGATGATATCAAAGCGGACCCAGAACATGGTACCGCCGACGAAACGCATCGGATAGCGCTTGCATCCTATCTTCTCTAGTATACCGCCTATATGGTTCAACGCGTCTGGGAACGTCTTGATCCACCGCAGGCTGCCTATCATGGCTTCCCCGTTGTCAAGTAGTGCATTCAGCCTGTCGCAATTCTTAGGAAGCGTACCGTCCAGGAGACTGTTACGCCATGTCGCATTGCTTTTCGTATGCAGTTTGAGCATGTAGTCATACTCCTTGCCAGAATCCTCAATTGCTTTGACGCAGTGCATAAATCCGTTGACGTCCTCGCCTACGTTATCCACTGGTACGATAACGGCGTTGGGATATACCTTCCTGATACTGTCCGATATAAGGTCCAGGTTGTCGCGCTTTGTGATGCTGATATACAAGTCGTAATCGCATCTCCCGTCCAGTGTTGCCGCCAGACGTGGCTGTATGGAGTCATACCATATTTGTTCATCGTATATGTGAACGACGACGGCAATCCTCCCTGTGTAGGAGAACGGAACGACAGGCTTAATCTCCAATGTAGGTGCCTTCAATTTTGGTGTCTGTGTTTGATTACTCACCGTTTGATTGTGAAGTTTTTATTTAGTTCTGGAAGTACGGCCGCATTGACCGACTCGATAAGCGAGTCAAATCGGTGTGCCATCTCCTGTATCTTGGCGGCTGGCGCTTTCTTGTACGAGAAGTAAATAGAACCTTGGTACTTGGTCCGAGAGCCCTTTGCGACCGTGTCTGTGCTGAAATCGTCCGCGAAGATATGTCGGTGTATTGTACCGTCCCGCTGCATGAACTCGTTTATGCACCGTTGTACCTTCTTGTGCAACTCGTTGTCTATGGCGCTTATCTTTGTATCCTCCTTTGCCACAACTGGTATGTCGTAGTTGAGGTATACCACGCGCATGTCACGGTAGTCATCAGTTCCCAAGACATACTTGACAGGTGATTCAACTGCCAGTTTGATTTGTCTGTTTGTTCTTGCTAGGTGCTTGTAGTCTGTGTTGTCAATTACCCTTTCTGGTTGATGGTTTGTACTCATGTTTACTTAAAATGGGCTACACCAGGTAGTCTCCTATCTAGGTATAGCCCATCTCGCGTCAAAAATGGTCACGGATCGGTCGAAATCGGTCTAATTCTTCAGAATTTCGTTTTCAAACTCGATAAACTTGATTACGTCTTCGAAAACTTTCTCACTGCTGTAAGCCTTGGATTCCAATTTCTCTTTTACAGACACGAACTTGGCGCGCTCGTCTGCATCCTCCGACTCGTTGATACGGTTGGTGATGAGTGTGAGGCACTCATTCTTGAAACGATTGAATACCCCTTCGGCCTTGCTACTGTCTGCCAACTCAGTTACTACGGAACGTGTACTCTCTGGCATCATGTAAAGTTGCTCATCGAACTTGTGCGCTTCATCAACTACGTTGTTCACATAAGACCTCTCCTCGATGCTCTCGCAAATGGTTTTCGTTGCCTCCAGTTTGGTGTTCACGTCGTCGAAGTCTCCAGTGCACTCCAGAAGGTCCTGGCATGCATTGTAGTACTCCATGTCTTCCATTGTCAAGGCCTTCACGGGAGTAATCTCGTACTCTTTGAGGAGTGCGAACGCTTTCGCGTTACTCTCTTTGAGCGTCTTGACGTCGATAGAGTTCTGTGCGATCTTCATAATCTCGTTGACGTACTCCTCGGCGGTGCCTGCTTTCTTGAAATTGGAGAGGGCCTGGTAGAACTTGAACTCAGTTGTGAGGTTCTTGTCCTCCTTAATGGTCTTCTTCCATGCCTCGTAGAAAGGCTTGTTCTGGCTGTACAGTGAGACAATCTGCTCCGATACGATATGGTTGATCGCACCGAAGTTATTCAACTCACTGCCGAAGAACTCCTCTTTCATGCGAATCTCATCGAGAATTAGCATAGCCTTATTGGAGTAGTCGCGCGCTTCTTTGAACTGCTTCTTAGACAAGCATTTGCCTGCCTCTACAAGTGTGTCCTGCCACTCTTTATATAGTTCCTTACGATTTGCCATGGTTGTGTATATGCTTCCTATAAATAGTTAGAAGTTCGTGTATCGGTCAATGCTTCCTAACATCGCGTCGAATGCCTCGTTCACCATAGTAGATGGATCTACAGGTTTCGGACGCCTAAGGCCTTCATTCAACGGTTTCTTTGCCTTGGCGGGTTTCCTTGACTCCTGCTTCGGGGCTGCTTCTGGCTGGGGCGCTGGTCCTTCCGCTTCTTCTGGTGTTGGCCCTTCTGACCCACCTTCAAGGTCTGATGGGTTCATTTCACCCTCTTCTCCTTCAATATCGCCAGTTCCTTCATCGCCTCCGAGGTCTGCGAGGCCTCCACCGAAGCCTCCGCCTCCTCCGCCACTAGGAGCACCACCACCTGGTCCGTCAGGTCCGCCTTCTGGATCAACCTCCTGGTACTCTGCATCAGGCTCGCCGTATTCTCTGTCGACGTCATCAAAGATACCAGTACGTTTGATAATCTGCGGTGTCTTCTCCAACTCCGTTCTGAGTGCGGATTCAAGACGCAATTCCCCGAGGTTTTCAGCAACGTCGCTGTCAGACCAGTGCAATACAGTTTTCTGGGCGCGACGAAGCGACATAATAGGTATTCCGCCTCCTGGGTCGGACACAAGGTCTCGTATGATAGCCGCCTTCTTCTGTAGGTTCTCCAACTCTAACGTCTCCGCCTGAGTGGAAGCGTTGTTCATGGTGATGGAGAAGTTGGTAAGGTCCTCCGTGAATCCGAGCAGGTACAAGTGGATGGTCGCGATACGCGTCAACTCACTTATGAACGCCTGCTGTATACGGTTGACCGTACGTGCGAAACGAACATCAAGCAATGCCAGGTTCTTGCCGTCGCCCTTTTCCTCTTCAAAACTGATGAACGACTTCGGAATACGCAATGCCGTGAACAACTTGTTCTGAACGAACTTGATGTCATCCATTGCTGTAAGGTTCTGTGCACTCTGCAATGTCTCGATAGGATTGGACGCACTCGCGTCACGCACAGGGATGAAGTAGTCGTCGCTGGCGGCAAGGATGTTCTTCCTGAGGTCCAACTGACCCGTCTGCGGGTCAACGATAGGAGTCCTCTTGAAACGGTTGGCAACCTGTTCTACATACGCTTTGACATCGTTATCGTCAATGTCACCTACGAAGATCTTGAACACACGGCGCTCGATGGACCGTTCGAGACGGTAGATGAGCATCATGTCCTCCATCAGGGCCAACATACGGAAGTGACGACGGCCGCTGTTGAGGTAGGATACTCCGTACGGCAGATACTGTGAATCGGTCAGTAGTCGGAAGTGAGCAATCTGCCATTCCTCGAACTCACTGATAGCGGTATTCTTACCGTTGCGAACGAACACAGTAGGCTTAATCTTATCCGAGTTAGGTTCTATGCCGTATACCGACAGTCCGTTCTCACGGCGTTCCATCTCATATACTGGCAGAGAACTCCATCCCTTGACACCCTCTTTCTTATTGATGTTAAGCAGGTCGTAGTCGTTACCGTACTTACACATGCTTCGAATAATCATCGGGCCTCGCATCTGAATGTCAAGCCTGTTGATGAAGAGGTCTTCCAGGATGGATTTGATACGATCGGATGACGAGTAGATATTGAGCATCTTACCCTCACTGTTGAGAGTAGTTGCCTCTTCGGCTACCAGTGACAACGCAGCGCCTACCTCTGGGAATGTATCCATGAGGTCTGCGTCCCTGTACATCATAAGGACGTCAGAGAGGTTGTTCCAGTTGGAGAGGTTGACGTCGTTGACGGTGCGAACCCAGGCCGAAGCAAGATACTTCTCCTGACTCAGTTCGAGCCGTTTCGTATCATACTCACCTTTGTCGGTCGTCCTGAACAGTATCCTGTTCGTGTCCGCACTTCCGAGATTGTAATCAGACACGTTATATGTCTGTTGTCTCGGGGCGATGGCGTTGTCTGCGCCCAGCACGATGGACAACCTTTGGTATGTAGTTAGGTTATTATTAGCCATTTGCTTGTGTTGTTCTCTTCTATCGTTTTATCTTGCCATTACCCGTTCTTCAACAGTTACTTGGCTAGCAGCCACATGATATTGCTATGCGTGTACTTGCTTTCAAGTGAGTTGGTTGAATAGATAGGCATATTGAACTCCTTCTCAGGTTCCTTTTTCTTGTACGGGTTCTCCCTGGTGTACTCTGGCAACGATCGCGATGTGAAATAACCAGCCAGAATGGCCGCATCTTTCGACTTAATCGACTGCAACTTGTTGTACGAGTACTGCATTACGAACAGTCCCATCGCGGTAGCCGTCAAAGTATCGTCATGTGCACCGCTCATGTGGTCAGGACGTCCGTTCTTGAATATCCAAGTCTCCAACTCGTGAATCATACGTATGGAGTATACCCTGAACTCGGCCCTCTTCAAGATGCCAGCAAAACTGGTAAGCATCTGGTAACGTACCTGGTTCGTCCTGAAACCAGCCAGGTGTTCCTGCTTGTTTGAGTGTCCGCTGTTCTTGTACCTCATAAAGTCTGTCTGCGCAGTGTACTTCTTGAGGTTATCATCATCGTAGTACAGATTCGGATACTTGGCAACGTTCATTAGATACAGGATAGCAGGGTCGCCAACACCTCCAAGGCCTTCTATAACCACCAGCGCGTTGTTGTACATCAGGCCGTAGTTTTCGATCATCTGACCAATCTCATCAGCCGTGCGTTTCCCCTGGTACTCCATAACCTGTTCGAAGAAAGCAAAACCGTCCTCGTCCACTGCATCCATATCAATCATCTCGATAACCGTGTTATCCTCGCCGTCACCGCGAGCGGGGTCGACAGCACAGATGTACCTATGCCCGTCAACAGGCGGTTTCCAGAACCAAGTCTCTTTCGCGAGCGGGTCTGACATGTTCGGAAGCGGATCGTGAACGAACTTCTTCAAGTGCATCTCTGTGATTTCTGGTTCGACAACCGTATAGGTAGAACCGAGGAATGATACATCCAACTCCTGCGCAATACGTACCGAGTCGTGGTTGAAGTCATTACACATGCCTTCGTACCATGGTGATGTCGGTTTCCAGCCATCGTTTTCCAGTTGTCTCCACCTTTTCTCGTTGTATTCGACCTCACCTTTCGGCCCAACAACCTTTTCGACAATACGTTCTATCTCACCAGTCGTCTTGTTGACCTTCGTCCATGATAGGTGCTTGTTGTAGCGCAGGTCCTGGAACCATTTGAACTCAACGACGTTATATCCGTTGCGCTTGTCAAGTGCCTTCTGATATGTGTCATAATAGAGTTCGTCCTTACCGTTAGGAGTGGATACCATGATAATCCTTGCGTGCGGTACAGAAGCCGTAGCAGCAACAGCAGAGGAGTACACCTTAGGACCATCCAGCAAGAAGGCTGCCTCATCGAATACCAAAATGGATACCGCTGACACACCACGAGATGCGTTCTCTTTGGATGCCCTTGCAACAACACGGCAGCCGTTGAACAGAAGCAACTCGGCCTTATTGCTTTTCAGGTATATCGAACGGAAGTTCTTCTTGTTCTTCGGGTCTGGGTCGTAGTAATCAGAGTTCATCCACATCCAACGCGGGAACTGGTCAATGAACGTCTTTATTTTACCCAGCATATCCGCCGCCATATCCAGTTTGTTGGCAATACACAGTACCGTCTCTGGGGAGTTCTCGTCGGCGAACAGTATCTGACAGGCTATCCACGCAGCCGATACGGTCGTGATACCAGCCTGTCGGTGCTTGATGGCAATTGTCGCCTTGTGTTCTGCTAGGCTATGGCAGAATGCCTTCTGGCGTGGAAAGAGAATAAACGGACTAACGCTGCCCGCGTTGTTCGTTGACAGGAAGTGCTCTATCGCGTATATACGTGTCTTATCCGATATGCACTTCATATACTCCTTCCTAATCGCCTGTATATCAACCATGGTTAAAATTCTATGTTGGCTATGTCCTCTGGTTCTACCACGATGGACGTCGCCTTAGTGTTCTTTTCATGTATCTCATCCAGGAATTTGAGGTAGGATACATGCTTCTCAGCCTCTTTATACAACTGGTTGCGCAACTCCAATCCCTTCCTGGTACGCATGAATATATTCTGTAAGGTGTCTTTCAGATCCTCATCCGTCCGAACATCATTGTCGAACAGGTTGTTGAGGTAGTAAGGAAGCACCTCCGTGTCTACTGTGATACCGCCGAACAGCGCTTTCCACAGAATAACGCCGAAGCGTGCGTAATACGGCTCTGCGTTGATGTAGTCAGCCTGGCCAGCAACGAATGCAGCCTCTTTGACCTGCTCTGGAAGCGAAGCGCTGCAAACCAACTGGAGAACCCCCTTGATAGCCTCGCGCATCACAAACGGGAAAGTAGTGCCTTCCGCTATAATCTCAGTGCGCATGTCCGACTTCATCTTTACCGTTACGTATCCGTCAAGTCGTACATTTTTCTCGTCTTGGTCGGCAAGGTCGCAGAACTCAATGAAGTCATGCACGGCCATCAGTTTCTTATAGAGCAACGGAAGTTCTGGGTTGATCTTGTACAGTTCAGTAACGATTCCATCCATGATACCAGACAACTCAATGGCACCGCCTTCTATCAACGCATTTGCGATAACGCGCTTGCTGATGGCATTGGTAATCGAATTGGCTTGGTTCATATCGTCATAGTCACCGAAAGCCTCAACTGATTTGTTCACTGGCGCCATTTTCTCAGGCTTCACAACTGACACTATCTTGCAGGTAATGTCGGCCGTTTGGTACGGTACGGCGAACATACCCTCCACGAACCACTTGCACTGACGCTCCAACTCTGGCTTGTGTATCTCCTCCAGTTTCTGACACTTGGTAAGCAGTTTGGAGTAGACATCCTTCATCTCGTCTAGCGTTCCATAACCTTCAAAGTCAGAGAACGAACGCAGTTGCTTCTTGATACCAGCCAGGCGCCTTGACAGTATGTCCGCCTTGAAATCTACAACGCGGACGTCAGGCATGTACGGGCTGTCAAAGATGTCGTACTGATCCTTCTTGTCTAATATGTGTTGGATTATCGGTTCCATTTCAAGAACTTGTCTAGGTTTTCCTTCGTCATCCGATACAGCACGTCTGTAGACTCGTTGGTACGGCCGTAGTCAGCCACCACGCGAACGTCACCGTTGTTAACTGCGTTCTTCAATGACGGATTCTTTGCATACTGATTGTTGAGGTTCTTAACGGCCTCAGCGCCTCCCTTGCTGGCATCAACCGACAATGTGGCCTGTCCTCCGTTCTTTGACTTATCCTGGTCCCTTTGGCTTGGAACCTGAACGCCGTCAAGGCTCGGGTTCTCGGTCTTGTTCTTGTCGATCTCCCTTGCGAGGTTCTGTCCGTTCTCTACGGATACGCTACCTACCTGGTCGTCATCTATTTCGAGTAAAAACGTTCTCATTCTTGTGGTTGGTTTCTGTATTGTTTGGGTATGAACGGTTTATTCCGTTCGTTCTTCTCTATTTTGTCGCCCGTGATTACTGGAGCGCCCATGTCTAGGCCGTCATCCTCATCGTCATCTCCCATCACGGTCATTACTTCGTTTGTCACGAGGCGCTGCAATGACTCAAATTGGTTCGCGATCTGGTCCTCTGGCGCCTGTTCTGCATCCTGCGGGCCTTCCATAGGTGGTTCTGTACCTTCTTCTGGCTCCTCTGGCGCTGACTCAGTACCATGTACTTCGTTGATCTTGTCAATCATCTCCTTCTTGTCCGCATCTGTCAGAGGTTTGCAGGCCTGTGCGATAATCATTCCGAGTACGTACTTGGCAATATCGGCGTCGTTGTTCTTCTCGATGTATTTGCGTAATTCGGTTGCCAGTTTGCCAGTCAGTTGCTGTATGTATTTGTCTGGCTCACTGTTCGGATCTGCCTCTACGCCAGCATCGAACTTCGGTCCGAAGTTGGACATGTCGTCATCCTGCTGCGTTGGTTCGTCCATAGGAGGCTCGTTGCCAGGCTCATCCATAGGCGGAACTGGCGGAACGTCGTTGACATGCTCTCCTCCGCCTCCACCACCGTTCAGCCTTAGCAGCATCTTCTCGTGAAGTTGCTTCTTTTCTATCTGTTCGTCAAGCATTTGGAACAAGTCCTTTGCTTTTATCTTAGTCTCATTAGCCATTATTAACGCACGTGTTTCAACAATAAATAGACTCAAGAACAAAAAAGCGACCGAAATTGGTCGCTTTAATAGTCGAGGAGTACTTCTTAATAATCACCGTGTGTCAGGTCGATTACGTCTTCCTCATTCTCGATTTTCGGAGCCTCGGTGCCAGGTTCAACGGTCTTCATCTCAGCAGACTCGGCAGGTTTCGCTGCCGAACCGTCAAAAGGGGCGCCACTCTCGTTCATCTCGCGCAGCACTGCAATCATGTTGCGACGGATGGACTCTTCCATGTCGAAAGGTTTCTTGTCTTCGTCACCTTCGTCAGCAGGCTCTGCGTCTGGTTCAGCACTAGGCTCAGGCTCGCCTTTTGGTTCTGGCTCAGCGGATGGTTCGCCTTCGGAGCCTTCACCATCACCTTCCTTGCCATCCTCTGGGAAGAGTTTGTCGTCTTCGTACTTCTCACCATCCTTCTGGTCGATAAGAGTATCGAGCGCGTTGAGGATGTCATCCAGTTTGCTTACGAGCGTAGCGGAAGCGGCAGGAGCAGGCTCAGCGGCTGGTTCAGCAGGAGCAGCGTCTGGTTCTGCAATCGGATCAACAGGCTCTTCGGAAGCAGTAGCAGGGTCCAGTACAGGTTCTTCACCAGTCGGAGTCAGGTCAGCACCTTCTGTGGAAGCAAGCGGGTCCTCTACATCGTAGTCGACACCCTCTTTCATCACAGGTTTCATGCCAGGCTTAACACCTTCCTTTGCGCCAGGAACCTCTTTCAGGTCATTCTTACCGTCTGTACGGATACCTTCAACAGGCTCTCCCTTGTCATTCAACGGATCTTCCTTAGCGTCCTCTTTGTAAGTGTCGCCACCAGAGTTCTCCTCGGCTTTGGAAGCATCGAACGGCTCGCTGGAACCAGGTTTACCCATTCCTTCACCCTTCGGCTTAACAGTATAACCCTCAGTGATGTGCTGAACGTTTAACATGATTTCGCGTTGACGCTCGATCAACTTGCGGAAATCGCCAGCAGCCTCTGTTACGAGGACAGTCTTACGCAAACCGTCAGCAGAAGAGATAACAGTGCCTTTAGCGTTGTATGCCTCTTGAATAGACAGAAGTTTCATGTCAAGGTTCTTAACGGCGTCCGTGTGGCTGTTATAGCGCACTTTACCGCGCTCTCTGAAACCGCCAACATAGTCGAAGTCTTCCTTCAACAGGTTGTCACCAGTCTTGTTGCTTACTTCCAGGTAGTAGTAAGCGCCTTCACGAATAACGGCGTATGATTTGCCATCAGCGCCCTTGCGAACACCTTCTACGACAGCAGAAGTAGACTTTTTTTGTGCAGTACCGTAGGTCATCAACTGACGCATACGGGCCAATTCGTCTTGTGTACTCATCTTATCTTATAGAATTATTTACGATTTAAGCGGGCGTTGTTACGCACAGCGCCTATCCATAAATAGTATGAACTTCGTAAAAGTTAAAT
>Ga0247609_10003032_pt1 | contig 17231 bp, 15 predicted proteins | sample 172DNAGHGlowgp2_FD_193487 | JGI IMG/M metagenome (GOLD analysis project Ga0247609, IMG submission 193487) | Sheep rumen microbial communities from Palmerston North, Manawatu-Wanganui, New Zealand - 1728 DNA GHGlow gp2 | ecosystem: Host-associated > Mammals > Digestive system > Stomach > Rumen ...
TGACTGCATAATTATTCTCACTGTACAGAGATTGGCAGTGTTACCACTAAGGTAGTTATCTATAATTCCTTCTCTTTGGCTATCTGTTAGTGACTTAGGAATGAATAACTTTCTCGACTCTTCATTCATATCCTTCACATAATATGCATTGACTAGAAGAACAGGTGTGTTTATGTATGTTCGTAAGAAATCTGAGAGCACTGCATCATTTTGTTTTACAATTTTCTCACAATGTAGAATATTCTCTATCTCATTTGGGAATTTCTTCAGAATGGCCTTCAAGACATCATCCGAAAGTAAATCAAGAAGTCCAAACTTCTCAAATACATCTCAAAAATCTTGATGGTATTCATAATTCAGTGATTGTAGTAATACTTCCAAATTGGTTGTGTTTCGGAAATAACTGACTATATCCTTACCAAAACCACTAACTAAAGTAACATAAGACGCTATTCTTGTATCATCCCAAGCCTTCAATGCAAGTCCGTTATCAATAAACAACTTAGCATTATATAATTCCAAGACATCGTTAACATTATCATAACTTAATCCAGGATTATACGCATCTAGAACTTTCTGTACTCTATGCAGTTCCATCGTATTACCAAGGTCATGGAGCGAATAGAATTTTGCTCTTTCAAACATAGGCTATTTCTGTTTGTTTGATAATATATCGTTCATTCGATCTATGGTCGTAATCAAGGACTCCTTTAAGTTAGAAAATTTAATAAATTTATCATTGCCATTGCGCTCTGTGAGTTTGTAAAATGTAACCCAGAAAAATAGCATTGATGTTAACGTAAGGAAATAATATTCATAATAAGTCAGCAATGTTGTCTTACTGCTCTTCAATGGCGAGTATAGGTCCCCGTGAAATCTCTCACACCTACTTGTATATAGTATTCCACTAATAAGTAACTCAATTCTATTGCGTAGCGGTATTGGTTTGTAAGAAGTATCGCCTATTTGAATGTCCTGACCATTAAGTAATCTGATAAGCCTTCGTGCAACATCTATTACATTTCTTGTATCCATACGCCCCTCTTCATCCATACAGACCTTTTTAATGACTTCAAGCATATCCTTTGGAAGAACTTTTTCTACTCTTTCACGTACAAATTTGATCTGAGGTGCTACAGATAATTGCTTAGCATAAAACAATCGAACAGTTGTATATCGTGCTGCGGAAATAGATGTATTGCTTACAAGATATTCAAATGTATCTTTTAAATCGGCTTCCTTATTAATCAAAGACTCAACAACTTCCGAACTGATTTTTTGGAAAATATCATGAAGAGGTTTGTCTTCCTTATATTCCCAAGCTCTATAAGCATATACCCTGATAGAATACTCCAAAGATCTCCACGCAGCATCAAACGCCAAATCAGGATGATATGGCAAAGAGTCATATACATCCAGAAAAGATGAGAATATCTTTGCCAACTGTTTATCTGAAACAAGTGCGGCAAAAGCAGTAGTTTTATCTATCTTGACAGTGGCTAATATCTGCTTAAGCCCTCTATTTGCTAAACGCTCCCTAACATAGTTTATGGCCTCTGTCTCAACATCGGTGATTTCAGGCCAGTTGTTATTGAGAGAAACCTGTCTTTCCAGTATTATTTCTTCTATTGTCATAGCTTATTTGATATCGTATTTAGTAGTACAAACATTTCCATTACATGCAGAGTATTGACAAATGTCATGATTGCTACATCTATCAATCGGTAATCTTCGTGCGTTTTATTGTCATTCATCTTATAATAGTACTCTACCATCTGTGTATCCGTGTGAAAATAAGTATTCTCGTGTGCTATTCCGTTTCTAACATGCGAGTTAAAACAATTTGCAAGATACTTTTCTATTGAATCGTAATCGCTTAATTTCTTAACCTTTAAGCCATCTGGAAGATTGGCAAATTCCGATAATTCATTGATTCCTTTCATTCCAGTGGTAGCATTTGGGAAGATGTTAAAATCTTCAGTTAAATCCATATTACACAAACCAACAGGCAACAGCAATATATCGTTTAACAAGTTAAATGACTTACTAAAATCAGCATGTACCGAATCTACATCGATGGTGTCTATCATAAAATCAATAGCATGGGGTATAGTTATATCACCCACTTGAATAAAGAACATTACTGGATAATACTTTTCTGAATGATCTAGGAACGAGCCCAAATAGCGCATAGCATCTTCCTTCCACTTTTGGATATTTGTAGTTCGCTTTATAACATCCATAAGTGCCTGAATTTCCTCTTTGGAATGCGAACTTATTGAGTGAACACATTTCTCTAATACGGCTCCAGAAGCATTGCTTTCGTACCCAGGAGAAGAGAATCTTCTTCTTAACGACTCAACAAAATCAGTATAGGCATCATGACATTCTTTGACCGAAGATAGATCACGTTTGTTATTTTCTAACTCCATTATCTTCATCATCTTCTTCTGAAATGCCATCACATTCCCCTTCTTTAGTATAGGAATCAACTCCTTCAGCAAAGCACGATAAGGGTACACCTCTTTGAGTATTGTTTGCATATACGCACCAAAATGAGATACTTTAGGTGGAGTATATAAGATACCAAGAGCCATGAATGGCGTTAACATGAATGTTTGATCTACTCCATATTTAATGTCCGAAGATATAGGCAGTTGCGGTGAGTAACTTATTGAGTAGTTAGGCATTTCCTCTTCAGATGCAACGAACCATTTAGGCAATATTCCTTGCTTATGATTGAAATGGCAATCAAACTCATCACCACAATTCGGATTGGGACAACAAACATGAATAGGCAAATCATACTTATATATACTCCCATCCAGCTGAATTCTCAACCTAATAGAAGTTCCACATGTATTACATTTTACGTATATATTATGTACCATATTTGTCTAAACAATTAAAACATTTCGTTGCTAAGAAATTAGTGTAACAGAAATCGAGAAATGTAACCAATGTCCCGCTTTAAGTACTTTTGGAAATCTCTTTCAATTTCCACCCATCCACTCAACTCTTGCTGTCTATCCAGAGATATCATTATTTTTATAATCAATAAGTTTCTATTGTCTGCGTGTATTTGCCCCCAAAAAGATTATCCAGATACCATCATTATCCTTGCCATCACGTTTTAAATGACCGTTTTTTGCAAAGCAGAAATATCACGTTCAATGGTGCGCTAGATCACCGACAACATCTTCGACATTTGTCGACCGGTGATTGTCGGAGACTCTTTGATGAGATTGTGTATTTTCTTCTGACGCTCAAGGACTTTTGTCTCCGACACGTCTCCGTCATAGCTTCCGACATTCTGTGTATCATCTGTGACAAAGACGATGGCCTTAATAATATGTTTCAAGAATATTATAAAAGAAGGAATATGCATTTAGATTTTCTTATTCGAAGATCAATGTGATACAAGGAAAGAGAATAATTTGAAATGCACTTTTCTTTTTGATTTTAAATCTACTCTATATCATTTAAATATCAAGTTTGTGAATAAGGGTAAAATTTGTAATCCCTTGAATTTTAACGTCTTCAAAGTAAGTGTAGATTCGCATGAAAATGGAAATCACACTTTTGAAACCTTTCTGTATTTCTGATTCTTACTTGTAAGATTATCGGGCTCGGTCATTTCTATATATCCCATTGCTAATAGAGGTTTGATGTATTTTTTTATATTGGTAGGATGATAGCTGTAGCCGATATGCTCTAAAATTTCTCTCGCACTTCTAGGTATGTTACAAAATTGTATAACATTCTTCTGTACACCATCCAGCTTTTTGTATGGAATACTCGTTTTTGATGAATCTTTATCTCTATCACTATCTCTATCATTCTGACTTTCGCCGTCCTTATCAATATCATTGCAAATCAAACGGTTATCTCTATCATCTCTATCATTATCTCTATCATTATTTGCAACACCCTCTCGTTCTATTGTCACCACAAATTCATTCAACATCTCATCATTTACAAACTTGATCCCTGGTGTGAATTGTAAGGCTCTTGTAATACCGCTGCCAGCACCTGTATATGGTAACAATTGAATGCCATGGTTAAACAGAAGTTTATTTCGTGGAACTGACACACCATGTTTGATGCTCTCAGTGCTGACACCTTCAGGCAACAAGCCTGGGCTGTGAATCTCAATGCGATTGTCAAAGATGAATACACGCAAAGGTGCTTCTATCACGTATGAACGATGAAGGATGCTGTTCACTACAATCTCAGACAACGTGGCAGTGGACACTTCCAACTCACCCTGGCTGTTGAAGTCTTTCTCCACCTGCACATGACGTAGATTCCTGGTCAAAAACGACATGATGAATTTGTATAGGTGGACAGCATTGCCATCTGCATCGCCACCACTCTTATCGCGAAACTCTGTGCCACCTATGCTGTTGCCTACGAAACTGATGCAACGTACAGTAAAAGCCGGCAACCAGCGTTGTGGGTATTTACCCATCAATATTAGAGCGGCAAGTGTCAATGTTCCGTCAGGCAAAACCAATCCGTAATTGCGCAATATGCCGTTAGGTGTCTGGTCAATCAAAGATGTAAGGGATGTAAGAGTCTGATGCTGTAATGTTTCAATCGACAATTCCAATCTCTCAAAATCGTTGCGGAATCGTCTGATAATATAATCTTTAACCGTATCTTCGCTAAGGTCATCTATGCTTGTTCCCTTAACAGGCATACTGTCAGGATGAACCTGACCGTTTTCCATAAGCATAGCGATAAGTTCTGCATTGTCAAATATCTTACGCTTGTCTGCTCCCTGCTTAACCCAAATGACACCTTTATTATCTCGATAAGGTTTATTAATGCCCTGCTTAATCTTTGCAACAACTACCGAACCCTCATCAAATGTAACATTCTCAATGTTAATCAAAATGCTTGGTACTACGACATCATCAGCAAGGTTGCTAAGTAAACTCGTTGTCTCCTGGATTTCATTGTAGGAAAGAGGATTGATTTTACCAGTTTTGTCATCAATGCCAATAATAATCATTCCTCCTTGTGTATTGCTGAAAGCAACCATTTCACAACCCACATCATGTCTATTGTCACGAGTGATGCGTTCCTTGAACTGAACTTGCGTCTGTTCTGCCGTATCTCGAAGTTGAAGTATATCTTCCTTAGTCATCTTCTAAACAATTTTCCTAGAGGTTTGTGCTAACAAAAAACTATAATAGCCCCAAATTAGTTAATTACATCTTAAAATAATTATATATGCAAAGTTACAAATATTAATCTTATCTTAGCAGTCAAATATAAAAATTAACATTATGAATATATTCGACATTTTTTACTATTCATTAATAAAAGGATTTCATATAATACAGGAAGAATTATGTATCTACAATGAAAAAACGGATAATTAGGACAGTCAATTTAAAACTCCAACAAGGATCATCAAGGTTGATTTATATAGATTATATCATAGAATATTTTACAATATCATAATTGTAAAAATCAATAAAAACTATAGTTTAGAAAGAGCAAGAAGGGAGATTAATTCGTAATAACAATGAAGTTAGTGCTATTGCTATTCTCTCAGCCTAAGTGAAGAGTCCTAATGCATCAAGGGGAGGATGATGCATGTATGATTGTGAAAAATACTAGATGTAATATTGGAATAACTGGGCATAAACTATAAAACAATAAGAGTTTATGCTCAATTAAATATTATTTAGTAATATATGTGCCAGACTGTATGTAATCAAATAGGAAATGTATTTAGAGTGAAGAAAATGCGACACATGTTTTTTTATTCCATACGTTATAAATAAACATCCAAAATATCATTGAATATTCAAGAAAAAGTGTATCTTTGTATCTGAATTAAATCTACATATGTAGAATAAACGAGATTGGACTTTCTGCACATTTTTCTATCGGAGATATTCAAAACCAATAGGCGTCCTACAAAATTGATAGGAAGAGATTTATGAAATTATTTATAAGTGGGTTAGGAATATGAATCAATGTAATGTGGAAAAGTTCATTCTCACATCAAAGATGTTAGAGGCAAGAATGAATGGTCTGTTATGGACTAAATAAACGATTAGGGATTATGGGCTTAGGCATATTATATAATTATCTCGATGCAAAAGGTGGGTTAAAGATGTTATCTAATTGCAATCTTCAATTTACCAATGCGACCCGATTAAACGATCCGTTTGATTGTCACCCCAGTTTGATAGACTTTTCCAAAGTTCCTTTAGAGAAAATGAAGGTTTGGGATAAAGAAACAATAATATTACTGGAATCCAACCAATATGAGCAATTAAGGGAAAAAGCCTGGGTGTGCAGTCTTTCAAAAGTCTGTGACTCAATTCTCATGTGGAGTTACTATAGCAATCATAAAGGTGTATGCATAGGACTTAACATGGAAAAATCGAACAAATATCTCTCGCATATTTTAAACTCTGTATACATTGGTGCCATGAAGATGGAAGTACAATACAGGGATGTGATAGATAAGCCAGATTATTTTCGTGATTATAAAGACTTCTTCCGTTATCAGGTATCAACAAAAGCCAAGGTGTGGGAACATGAACAAGAGGTACGTTTATTATTAATTGATCCTATTCAAGGTTTTACTCCAATGGCTACACCATATCAGCCAAATGACAATGAAATTGTTGATTGGAAGGAATTTCGTGCTTATCCTCATTTAGGCGGTGAGTGTTATGAGTCACTATACTTGGGAATTAAAATTGAAGATGACGAGAAAGAAAAAATCATTAAAATAGCAAAGAAAATAAATCCGGAAATCAAGATATATCAAATGAATATTGATCCCGATGCTTTTAAACTTAGGGAGGAACAAATAATTAATGGAAGTAATGATTCATGTGGGTAAACCTGAAACAGGACTATGCCGGTCTAAAGATTTATCCAGGACGAGGGATCAATACAGCGTGCCTATGTTGGCATATATTTTCCTATGCTATTCATGTAGTCGAGAAAGATTGAGTGGAAATTGAACTGACTTTAGAAGGGATGGGTAGCTAATAGGTGTGGCAGAATATCAACTGATTATTCAACAAAAAGAATAAAAGAAAGTTGAAGCAGAATAAGTTGAAACAATTATGAAAGACATTATCCTTAACTCAGAAAACTTAGGAGTTATTAAAAAAACATCAAGATTGTATGACTTATAAATAAAAGAAAATAAAAAAATAATATGACAACAGAATCATTATCAAAAATAGTAGAGCAGTCATTGAACAGTGTATCGCTAAAGGAATTAGAAAAAACAAAGAAAAAGCCAATAAAGGAACAAGTTTTTGCACTTTTAAAACTTGTCACTGGAGACATTGTTGGTGCTGTAGAATCAGAAATGCAAGCTATTTCTAATTATAAAGAGGGGGAGTTCTTTCGTAAGTATGTTTGTTACTTGTATGAACTTGTTGACACGTCCTTTGATGAGAGACATAAGTTTTGTCAAGAAATCCAAGAGAGATCAGAGGACTTCTCTGGTAATGTAATTCTGGGGATGGTTGATAGGTTGGATAATATAAACAAAGAAATGATATTGGCTAGATTGACAATTGCCAAAATACAAGAATTCATTAGTATTGAGGATTTCTTCCGCCTTCATTCTATGCTTGAAAGGATTCCATATATTGATTTTAAAGAACTACCACGTTACAAGAAGCCTTTTTATGATGAAAGTGGTGATACAGAATTACTTTTTGCAACAGGGGCATTGGAAATGAAAACTATTGACGCCAAAGGTGGTTTCAATAAATATGTGTTATCAAGGCTCGGCGAGGCATTACTGAGATGGGGATTGGGGATTCATTTGGAATTGGAGCATGGAAAAGGCACAAATGTGAATCTTGATTTTATTACCGCAGAAGAAATAGAAGAAATAACAGATGAGAAAATACAAGCGTCACGACCCTCATATAAGGACGGCACATTATATTTCCCAGATGGTTCAAAATCTGTGGAGATGGAAGACGACGAGGCCTTTTTATATGATCTCGCAAGAGGAAAGTGAAGTTGAAAGTTTGTTATGTTGATGAAAAATTGGGAATAATCAATTAATAACTAAGTAATAAGTAATTGTTTATGGATAGAGTGGAATTTGCGAAAAGGTTACATTCAGTAACAGTTCCTTCAGGGACATCGGAAGATGAAATAAGGCAAATCGATGCTTTCTTGAACGACACAATTTATGCAGTAACGGCTGATAAATTTAACGATGATATAATGCTTATATCGAATTCATATTAACTAAGATAAAATCTTATAGTTTGATAATCTTTACAATTGTAATCAATAGCATCAAGTGGAACTGCAATTTCTAACATTTTGGTAGAGCACATTTTTCTTGCTCCTTTTAGTTTTACAAACTGATCATTTTTCATGTCCTTAACAGCAACAATTTCAATAGGAGTTTGTAATTCATTAAATTTTACCCAATCACCAACCTTAAATCTATGAAATCTTTCCTTTATTAGGGCTCCAGAAAATTCTGGATATCTTTTCCCTTTAATCTCTTTATAATTAGCAAATATCTGCATCATTCTACCTGATGGTAATTTGAATGCTTTAGTGATGGCACCCCCATGTGAATTTGCAGCCATTTCTCTTTGATGATTGATAGAATGTCTCAATAGGTAGCAAAGATTGATAGAATAAAGAAACTTTTCTTGAAATTCTTCAAATGAAACGGACCTCTCCACACAATCATCTTTGTCCATTCTTTTTATATATAGACTAATTACTCTCTGCTCCATATCAATTTTATACAAAGAGTGAGCAAAACTATTTCTAAGATTTGGGCTATATGCCTTTTTTAGCAATTGACCGAATTCGTCATCTATATCTACCAATGGATTAATGATTGAGTCCTTAATGAATGATTTGATTTTCATATCTGGTAGCTCCAGTCCCCAATCGTATTCTTGGCCAATGAGCAAATCTGTTATATGCTTCAATGATTTTAGAAATAACGATGATTCCCATATATGACAATATATCATTAATTCTATGTTCAAACAAAAGAATCCATCATCTGTACGATAGTCATATCCATTCTTCCTGTATTTTGAATTAAGGTATTCAACATAGAACTTCTCACGTGTCTCATCATAATATTTATCCATCATATAATCAAGTGAATAATTACTACGGGAGGGACTAACCCTTTCCAATCCTGGGATGATTTGTCCACGTGCTATTAGAAGAATAAAATCATTATATGACTTGTTGTAAAGACGAATCATCAGATTATCGACTACACTAGAGACATTCATCCGAATATGTTCTATCATACTTATAATTAGATTACGTTGGATGTTATATTTATTTCTTTATTATAACCCGCACGGTCAATGAGGTCACCGGAATACACAATAACGTCAATTGTTTTCTCCCTTTGTATCTCTTGTAAACACTGGACCATTCTGTTAACCAAATCCTTACATCATCGAACCTGATTAAAGTCTAAATGAAAATCCGAAAAATTAATAATTCTCATATATAGTATATTTTTAAACAAATCTCCACATTTTTCACAAAACTCACTATAATTATACAGTTAGGATCTTTCATGAGACGTTCTCAGAAGCCCCACAACCTTTCCTGTCTCATCCAGAGTATAAGTACCACTCACGACAAGCCACTTGGGAAGATTGTGTATACTTTGATAATTATGTAGTCCTATTATATTTTTCTCACCAAGTAAATACCATATTATTCTCTTGTGATTGGTTTTGAGATAATTCAACAAAGCATCCTTTCTAACTAAAAAGTAGTTTTTTGATTTTTCTATGGCTCGTACATCAAAGCAGATTTTCTCACCTTCTTTATTCAGAAATACCCCTTCTTCGTCAGAATATTGCATCCTCATGCCTTTAAATAATTGATTTGAGGGTATGAGACAATAAAAAGATGATTCTTTAGAATAATCTGTTCCTGCCTCCCACAAATAGCCAATTGTGGTTACTTCTGCATGTGCTATGAAATGATTAGTTCTATTGTCATAAATATCCCTCTTTGTTAGTCCTTTGACATCAAAAGATTTATATGCTGGAGACCAGTAATACTCACGATAAAACAATTCATATCTATCGCTGCATTCAGGCATCCATCTCCCCTCGAAATTCTGTTTCAACGCCCATTCATAAACAACAGGAAAATCTTTTTCATCTATTATACAACTTCTTATTTGATACCACAGTCTTTTATATATACCATCTTTACTATGAGGCTCATTCCATTCTGGATAACACTCCAATGCAAGCCAATCGCATCCATCAGGATCTCTCAATTCTATAATTGGTTCGACAGGAGGAATATCATCCTCAATATTAAGCCAGTCTGACATTTCATGCTCCCAGTTACTATAATGAACTCCATGCCACCATAAATCTTTATGGGTATTAGACTTTGACTTTTGTTGATACTCATCCACACGGATAAGGGTTGTAGGATCAATATCACGAATAGAAGGTTCCCATGGTCCCTCGTATTTATCGGCTTTGTTGCTCCAAGGACTTTCTAATTTAGAGAAATTATCGGCCACACGAGCCAATAATTCATGCAGAGCCATCCACTGATATTTTTTACCTATCCGTTCATTTGGTATTGTCAAACGTCCTCTGCCGGATCCTATTATCTTATCAAATGCACCATGCTTTTCCTCCCGATACCCATACTTATCTATAATGAGTTTAATTGCCACATTACTAAGGCATTCTGCATCTATTTTCCAGTTGCTCAATGCACTTTGGAATGTATATCTGCCGAAATCGCCATAAGAATAGCCGACTGTCGTATGTTCCGTAAACATAGAGGTTAGTAAACTGCACAATCCCGGAGAATTCTTATATCCAAGACATCCCTCATATATGGCTTTTATTTCCTCGTCTGGCACAGTCTTATAATCAAAAGAACTATGATAAGGAGGCCGTATCTTGTTCACATCAACATCCAGTTCTACACCTATTGAAATAGCATATTCTATAACCTCTCGTGCATAGTCCCGAAGCAACACATGAGGATATACATCGTCTTCCACATCAAACACCTTCGAATAGATGTATTGGCACAGGCCCGCCAGATGTTCTTTAGACTTCGATCTCACGGCACACCCTAAAGCCACGGCATAAAGCCTTTCATGTATATAGGGATCGTCTACTATCAAGAACTTCTCCAGAAGCGGAATCAGCACCTGCATCCTATTACGAAGAAGTTGCACGAGGGCTTTTGTTGCTGAATCACGGAGTTTCCGGTTTGTGCTTGCCAAAAACCAAGATAGCAAGATAGCTCCCAATTCAACGGACTTTTCATCTATATTAACATCATCACTTTCATCCCATGCCCAGTTTATTATTTCTTCAATGATATTGTCTTGGCTACCATAAATGCGATATAGTATAGGTACCCAAATAGCATCCCTATCTGCTAACTGCATTGGTGCTAGCTTCTTGTGAATATAATCGGCATTAAAAAAGTGCCCCGGATTAAAACCAATCTCAATGACAGTTTGTAAAAAGCGGTCTCTGAATTGATTATCATCCATAAACTCTGCAAAATATGTATCAAGATGTGGGCCGATAGTCTTTTCATCTCTCCATATTAAACTGGAAAGAACTGCATATATAACAGCTTTACTCCGACGGTAATTTGGCAATACATCATACAATTCTGCACCTTTACGCTCGGGTAACAAGATGGCCAGTGATTCAAGCAAACCTCCATTCTGATAGGGCAAGTTTGTCGTCAGCAAGTAATTCTCCAATGATTTGTTATCAAGTTGTAATTTGTCAATAAGATATTTGGCCTGAAGTATATTCCCAAAACGTTCGTAGGTGAAATATATATATTCCTCATAGTTATCACCTGTTTTACGAAACACATTCTTACAGAAAACGCCTTCAGATATTAGGCAATCCAACAATTCCCCTTCAATGAAAATTCTCGGATAAACTGTCGAGAAGATTTCAACGGCTTTTTTTATAGGCATTTCATGCCGTCCTTCTTTTGTCGTATATTCAATATATTTACATACAGCTTCCTTAACGGTCTTAATTGATAAAGAATATTGCTTTTCTTTTCTGAGAGATATCTCTACGCCATTAAAAAACAAATCCATGATTGTTGTTATGCCTCTTGTTCCATCTGGAATCTTTCTGTACCCATGTTTCTTCATGCCTTCGCAGAATAAATGCAGGAACAATGGATTCTTGAATTCTGGATTAAGAAGTGGCACAGACGGGTATAATATATTGTACTCTTTGAAATATAATTGTACTGCTTTTTGTGTGTTATTACCAAACCCTTGATGCCTTGCCCTAACGCAGAACTCATGTCCAAATTCATCCCAAGGAAGAATTGCTTCCTGGTATGACGAACGAATACTAAAAACAAGTCCAAGCCACGGATGCTGTCTGATTTGGTCAATGAAACTACGGATATTTCTTTGCCATATAGTCAGGCCGTGTCCCTCATTGATAGCATCTATAAAGATGATTATACGGTGTCTCATCAACTCTGCCTTGGCTTCAAGCATTTCCAACAACTCTTCTGGTGAGCCACTGAAATGAAGCATATTCATCATCTGAGTGAATGGTTCTTCATCGCTAATGAATTTCTGACCCAGGAAAAGCAAACTAAACTGTTTTTCCTTCTCCCTTCTTCGTACAACATCAGCTATCAGATGAGATTTTCCCACGCCGGCATCTCCCTCAAGAACCAAGATTGGGTCGTTTATCAACCTCATCATATCCTGATGTAAATCGTTGTAGATATTTATAATGTCTGAGCTTAAGACAGATAACTCACGGAATGATATATCTTCTTTATACGATGTTTTATCATTGTCAATGATTCTATAGGCAATATCTTGAATCGCTTCTCCCAAAGAAATCAGTGCTGTTAACAACTCATCAAGAACTATTCTATCGATACCTGTGATGTTAGTCTTCTGAATATCTTTAATTGCCCTTCGAACACATTCAACCTTGTCAATGGCATCATGACAATGCTTTTCCTTCACTATTTTTTCACAAGCATCCTTGACCATTTTCAGTTCCTCATCTATGAAACGTCTCAAAGAGTCCCCTCGCGATAGTACCTCAAAATATTTAGCGGCATCAACTTCAACATTCAGTTCTGGTGTATATCGTTTACCTAAGTCTCTAATGGAATTATTATTAAAACGTGTAAAATCTTCATCTGTGAATTCGTTTTCTCCGAGCCAAAATCTAAGAAAACCTTGGTTGGAAGGCTTTTGAAGTCTTTTTATTATGTCTGATGACCACCAGAAATCAAAAGTCACATTTGGGTTGATTTTTAACCATCTTTCTTTATAACCATTTATTCGTTCTTTCATACTCTTTCTGCCTTTCACATGAGCGTCAGGTGGGTCTATAGGTACAGCTATGATATATTTCTTCAACTTGGGATAAGCTTTTATAGCCTCGTTTACAGAGCTGTTTATTTGTTGATACTGTGAATCACCAAAAGCCTTACAGAAATATTTAGCCTGCCAAGCCACTTCACTACCATCTTCAAGAATCCAGTAGCACTCTACCCCTCCATCGGGCTTCCCATTCCGCACAAATATCTTTGTGTGTGGAATTATCTCTCTGCGTGCAAGTTGGCAGACAAATTCCTCAAAACCTTCCCTCGCTGACCCGTTTATTGGTCTGATATTGTTAAAATCAATATTCATCATATTTTATTTTTTTTAAACGTACCAAGTATTAAAAAAGCATGAACAACTCTGTCTGCCATTCCGAAATTAAAATTATCGAAGGATAATAGTCCATGGCTAACTTGATTTCGAATATTCCATCCATATTGATCGGTTAATACATTTCTAAAATAGTTTGCAACATCTTCACCCATATATTCGATAGCTTCATTAGATCCCAGAAGGCTATCCAGAGAAAGGTATTCATTCCCTTCATTAGGATTCTTCTTCGCCCGCATAATGTTTGCTCCATTTAATGCAAACAGCCTCCTAATTGCAGCCTCTAATTGAGGTATAAGCAAATGGCAACACACAAGATAATCCTCAGCCATATAAGCATTCAGACCTCTTCGTACAATTTCTTTATGGTTTTCTGTAATCAATTCGGAGTCTTTTATTAATTCCATCATAGACTCTGTTGTCATCTTTCCCTCATCTTTCATCTTCGTGATATGTAAATGTAAAAATGGTATTGTAAAATTCATGTTCTCATACATAAAGAAATACAATTTCTGACGTTCCGCATCAAGCCCGACACCCACCCTTGATATAGTATTACCTGAAGAATCAATAGTAAATGTAGAGACCAAATCAAGTAATGGTGCATTTTCCTCTCTCTCTTTTAACCTGCGTTTCTCTTCTTCAATTTTAGGAATAAATTGCCAAAGAAAGTACAATAGCACTTCACGGTCAGAACCCTTTAATGCTTCGTCAAAAAAAGCATTTATCCGATCCCCATCCAAAGGTACAAAATATTCTGTAGTTTTTAATTCACTCAATGTTTTTCCTCCGAGATCACTCAACTCAACAAACAATCGATTGGCTCTTTTATCAAAGCCATATTTCCTAAAGCGGGCCTGCAATTGTTGTATCATCCCTTGTCCCCATATGCCTCCTCGTACAGGTATTGACGATTTAATAGCGTCTAGCATAGTATCTAATAGCGGTTCTATCTTCTCTTTCTCTCCTATCAAGTGATAATAGTCAGCCAGTAAATCTATCTGCTCAGAAAGCACATGCGAATATTGGTCTGTCTTAACCCCGTTCTCCAACGCCAGTTTTTTCAGTCTCTCAAAACGGGATAATTGCTCATCTAATAGGTCTTTCTCGTATGCTTGGAAATAATACCGGTGCTTTATAAGCGACTGAAATATTCTCCCCCACACACCAGGATGCATATCATTATCCGAATGTCTTTGATGCGCTTCATAATAAACCTTCACTGCACGTTCTTGTAAATCGTGGTTTCTAAAACCTATAGATAGCTTCAATGCTCTCTCTGCATAATCAAATGCAACTGTTTGATAGTCACAATAGTCACCCTCCACAACATCTAGCAAGGACTGAACATGAGCCAATTTAATGCTTTTAAAGTCTGGTTCTTTATTGAACAGTTTCTTTTTGAACTCCAAAACCAACCCAGTATATCTCATTTTTAGTAAAGGATTCTGTACGGTTGTTGCTCTTTCTTCCCAGTAAGCAATTATTTGTTCTGTAATATCCTTTATGTTTGGCACATATACTTTTTCCCCTGTATCTTTCTTTGTAAACGTCCATTGTGGACCATAGTAAGTATTCCACTCTTTCCCATCACAATTCTCTGCAAAATCAAAAGCCATAGCCTCATACAAACAATGTTGCTGTTCTGGATTATCTTTTGGCAAGCTATTAATTGAAGCAGATACATCGTGTGCTAGAAATTGCTTTTTCTCAACCACATCGTATTTACCCCAAATATCCGCAAGTGTAGCATTATTATCCATAGTTATTAAGTTATATATTACTTACTCAACGATTTCCCCCAGTACACTCTTTTGTGCCGAGTCATATTCAGTATTAGTCATCTGAGAATAAAGGTAATCGTCATCAAGCAACTTAATAAAGCGCTCTGCTGCTGCACGTGAATCAAGAATAAACATTGACATATCAGAATTAAACTTAAACTTTAATTTCTTTTGAGTCTTTGCATATTTCAAGATATCTTCTTTACTCATTATTTTTGTTTTACTTTCTGTTAATGCATGTCTTAGTTTTTTTAGGAGAGAAGGTTTTTCACATGCTTCCTTGAGTTTGTTGATATCCTGTATCATATCCTTTTCATAAACACATTGAAATGTGGCTTCTGATTCTTTTTGAAGTATTGCATTAAGACCTAGAGTCTTTTCCAACTTGTTCATTTCTACAAGAATAATATCACCATCAACATATAACATTTGCATTCCTGGAGTTATGCGTATCATACTATATCTTTTGCGTTCAAACTGGGACTTGTCATGTTTGCAACCAAATAAATAAGACTTACATCCATAGGTTTTTTCAACTGGTATAATCTGTTTATACATTACAATTCTATTCTCTTCATCATTAATTACAGCATACAATCCATCAATATTCTCAAGTGAAGATTCATCACAAACAAAGTATTTGGGATTTGTTTCTGTTCCAGCGAATGCCATATATTTCATCTCTTGAGTTCTTGTATTCTCATCAAGATCGTACTGATAAATCATATTCTCTCTAGACGTTGAAATAGAATACTTTCCCAAATCTAAATCTTTATTGTTTATTACACCTTCAGTTAGAAATTCTACATACAACGGTAATAACTCATCTAAGTCTTTTTGATCTATATTGAACAACTGCAATTCCCCATCTGCTGTAACATATATATTTAGATGCTTTGCATCTTTTTCATGTTGAATGAAATCCAATTTTCTTATGAGTTCTTCCTTGGACATATAGTTATATTTTTTTTGCGTAGTAGGTATAATTATCAATAGGGATATACATTAATTTGTCATTAGTTTTTATCGTATCACGAATGATGATTACACACTCAATCTCTTTACCTAACATTATTCCTTTTACTTTATAAATTTTATATCCAAAAACCAATAAAGTTGGATTAGTGTAATATATGGATGACCTAACATATATTTCTCCAATTATTACAAACAATATTATCAACACCAGAAAATGTTGCCACTTTTCTGCAACATTGAAACTTATCAATGGCAAGAAGAAAGAGCCTACAAAAGCCATTATATCATAATTAATATTATTCGCACTCTTTACAATAATAGGTCCCAACTTAGTACCTTTTATTCTGTGTTTCAATAGATAGAAAAAATACCCTATATAAATAAACGCGAACATACAAATAATCGGAATAATTATTCCAAATGATGTAAGACATGTCATAATACCAATAAATTTTGCACCACTATCGAAGCAGACTGGAATATTTGTCCCTAAAATTAAGATAACGAGAAAGAATACTGCCATGGATAACATATAAAATCCATATTGAATCTTTTTATTGGGTTTCATATTTAAATTAATAACTTATTTAGATTTTCTTTATATTTTTGGGGGTCATTTATAATATTCATATATCTTATAAATTAACATTTAATTACATGATTTAGTACACTTTCTTTTTATTTAATCATTTGTTTTATTCTTTGTTATATCTTTTATAATTAATAACCTATTTTCATAATTA
>Ga0247609_10003036_pt1 | contig 17218 bp, 9 predicted proteins | sample 172DNAGHGlowgp2_FD_193487 | JGI IMG/M metagenome (GOLD analysis project Ga0247609, IMG submission 193487) | Sheep rumen microbial communities from Palmerston North, Manawatu-Wanganui, New Zealand - 1728 DNA GHGlow gp2 | ecosystem: Host-associated > Mammals > Digestive system > Stomach > Rumen ...
CATGACCTTACCCGGGGGAAAGAGGAGCGCCCGTTTACCATGATCCCGGATCCGGACGATCCGGACCGCTTAATCCAAAGGTGGTGGTAAAATTCCCTCGGGTACTCGATCTTTTTTCCTGATGGCGAAAGCCGGCAGATACAGGATCAGGGCAATGAGCGAAAAAATCAATCCGCCGATGGTGCCCACGGCGAAATCGAACCAGAACACCTCCTCCGGCCCGTCAGAAAGGAAAGGAAGCAGTCCCAGGATGGTGGAAACGATGGTAAGGGAAATCGGAGTCACCTTGTGATTGAACGCTTTCAAGTAGCGGTGAATCCGATGCGAGGGAGCCTTCCCGGAGGGCCCATCGAAGCGCTGGTAGGTCGTAAGAAGGTAGATGCCGGCATTGACGACAATTCCGCAAAGCATGACAAAGGCTGCAAATCCTCCCTGGTCAAAGGAGAAATCGGAGAAGCCGAACACCAGGAATACTCCGATGAATGAAATCGGGATCATGAAGATGATGGCCAGTGGTAGCCTCAGCGATTCCAAGCTCATGGAAAGCAGGACGAAAATGACGGCGATGACCAGGAGAATGAGCCAGGCATAGCGTTCCTTATGCGTTTCGTACCAACCGCCCTGCGGGTTCTCTGCCTTGAAGCCCAGAGGCAGGATACGGGTGTTCATATAGGTTACCGCATCATCGACGGTGCGTTTCTGGAGTTCATAACTGCCGACGAAGTCAAAACAGACATCCAACTGATAGGACTGGTTGGACTTTTGTATTTCGATCCCGCTGCGTTTCTTGACGATGTTCCCGACCGACGACAGCGTCATTTTGAGCGAGTCCACGGCTATCGGTGAATGCAGGACGTGCCAGAGGTCGTAACTGTCGGTGTCCGATGATCTTAAAACCACTTCGACCGCCTCCCCGTCCCGCAGGATGTTTCCCTCGGAATGGTCGTATAACCGGGAAGACAGTTCGTAATAATAGCGATAAGGGTTTATTCCTGCGGCGGTCATGGCCCCGAAATCGTAGTCCAGGTTGAATTCCATGGATGGCTGTCCCCAGTGGGAACTCCAGATCTCCGGACCGGATACCCTCCGGTTGGAGGAGACGTAGTCTTTGAGGTGTTCCGCATAACCCAGAAGCTGCTGGTAGTTGTACCCGCTCAGGAAGATGTGGCAACCCTTGTAGGACGAGACGATCCGATTGTTGAAGGCGTTCTGGTCTATCCCGTAAACGGACCAGTTGGCTCCTCCGAAATTGATCGCCATGGCGGTTACCTGGGACTTCAGCTGCAGGGGGAAGGACGTCCGCTCGAACTCTGGTTTGAATTCCACGACGATCTGGGCGTTGTCATAGCTGTACACATGGGTGGTGAAGACCTCGATCTCGTCGAATCCAGCCAGGTAGTTTTCCATGGATTTTACGACTTCGTCAAGCTGGGCGACCGTACTCCCCTCAAGCATTCCGGCATTGATATATAGCTGTTTACGCTCGGGCTGCCTGTAGAAATTGGACCGGTCCATCGCTTCATGGAAACGGCCGAACGAGGAGGAGATAATCTTGGTCGTGGTACGGAAGTTTTCCCGGGCGTATGGGATCAGGCAAAGGGGGATGCCGAATGCCGTGATAAATGCCAGGATCAAAATCCACCGGTGCTTGATGCTCCAGGCAATATATTTCCCGTAGAGAAGACTCCACTTTACCTTGCGTTTCTTCCGCTGAAGGGCCGTCGTCGCCGCCCACTGCCGGACGGGTAGGAAAGACATCAGCGACGGGATGAAGATATAGGCTACCGCCAGGGACAGGGACAGGTTGATGATGATGACCCAGATGAAATCCGTCAGGTTGGCCCTTTCGTTCTCGGGAAGGAGGAGGACCACAAAAAGGGCACCGACCGTCGTCGCCGTCGCGGCGAGGAGTGCCGGGAACACGCGTCGGTCCTTCCAGTAGCCATAGTGGTCGGCCATGACGATGGAGGAGTCGATGACCATACCCAGCGACACGGTAATGCCGGCCAGCGTGTACATGTGTATCTGCAGTCCTGCAAGAGCATAAATGGCCAAGGCCGTAAGGACATTGACCGCAAGGGTGGCCGATATGATGAACAGGTATCGCCAGGACCGGCTGGTCAGAAGGACGAACAGCAGGAGGATCAGGACACAGAGGGCGGTTCGGAGATAGATTTTTTGGAGCTCGTCGCGGACAAATTCCGAGGCGTCATAGGCCACGCTGGCCGTTATCTCATCCGGGAATGCGGCCTGCAGGCGTTCCATTTCCGTCTTTACGGAAGATACGGCGGAAAGGAGGTTGGCGGTCTCGGCCGTGCTCACGGCAATCGTGATGGTATTGAGCCCGTTTACTCGAAAATAGGAGGTCGGGAGCGATTCTTCGTACCGCCATTGTGCCAGATCCCTCAGATAGAGAATCTGTTCCCCTACCTTTTTCACCGGGATGGCCCCGAAATCATCGGACGCGTTTCCCGCCAGTCTTACGGCAAGCGTTCCGGCGTCGGTCTCCACCATGCCCAGTACGTGGTTGGCATAAGCGTTTCGGAAGGCCGATTCAATCTCTCCGGCCGTGATGCCGGCCGATGCCGCCTTTTCCGCATCGAACGTTATCACCCAGTGGAAGGGGGTAGCGCCGCTGAGCGTTACGCCATCCACATCGGCCAGTGCAGAAAGAGGCGGGAGGATGTATTCCCGGGCGTATTTCTCGATTTCCTGCGAGGGCAGCGGCCCTTTGAGGATGTAGGAGATGGAGGTGTTTCCGCCCCCTCCCGACGAAAGCCGTATGCTAGGGTAGGATACTCCTGAGGGCAAAGAAGAATAGATATTCCTTACGGCAGAAGCCACCTCGAAGCGGGCCGCATCCATGTCTTTCCCCTTGCGGAAGGTGATGCTCACATTCCCGGAGCCCTTTCTGGAGGTGGACTCAATGTCTGTGATCCCTCCCAGTGAGGAAAGGGTCCCTTCCAGGATGGAGGTAACTTCGGCTTCGACAATCTCCGGAGAGGCGTCGGGATAGGTATAACCGACCGTTATCTCACGACCTGCCGTGGTGGGGGTATATTGGATGTTGAGCCTCGGGAGGGATGCTATGCCCAAGACCGAGAGCGCCACCATTACCAAAACTGCAGCCAGCGGAGGGATCCCTTTATGCATGCTCTTTCCCGGCATATACGCTATAATAGAGGGCAGGTACGATGAAGAGGCTCACCAGCGTACCGACGGTCATGCCGGCGATGATGACGAGGGACATGGGGAACTGGAGGTCGGCTCCCATGGATCCGCGCATGAGAAACGGCGCGACGGCAAGGATGGTGGTCAGGGACGTCATGATGATGGCTTTCATCCTCCGGGAAGAAGCGGTCAGGACCGCTTCCTTTAAAGGGATGCCCGTCCTGCGCAACTTGTTGATGGTATCTATCTTCAGGATCGAGTCGTTAATGACGATGCCCGTGATGACGACAAGACCGATAAGGGACATCAGATTGATACTTTCCCCTAGGAGCCAGAGCACTGCCAGGGCACCGAAGATGTCAATGACGATTTCCAGCAGAATGAGCAGGGGCTGCAGGAGGGATTCGAACTGGGAGGCCAGGATCAGGTACAGCAGGGCGAGCGCTACGAAGAGCACCAGAAGCAGGTCCTTGACCATCACGCGGTTGGTGAACCAGGACCCGCTGAAACTTACCTCGAAGCCATCCGCACTCCGGACGGCCTTGTCCACCGCCGCCATGATCTCGGGAACCTGCCGACCCTCCACCTGCAAGGGAACCGGATAATAATCCCCCTCGGTACCGGAAACAATGGTCTTGAGGTCCTCGACGTAGCTCTGACGCATCATGGCCATGACGGGAATCCGGTTGTCCTCCAGCTCTACGAATGTCTTTGTAAGCAGGTCTGACAGGTTTTCCCGATCGCTTCCGGTCACGACCGGGAGGACCCTGGTGCCCTGTACGATCGTAAATATCCGGTTCTCGTTAAGGGCATTCTTGAGGACGCTCGCAAGCATTTCATAAGTAATTCCATGCAGCGCCATGAACTCACCGTCGGCAACGAAAAGGACATCCGTCTTTGTCCTCGCCGGAGGAATGGAAACCCCGGGGAGGGCCGTACGGAGGGCTCCCAGTGTGCTGTGCAGTTCTTCGAGGTTGATTTCCGGATTGTGAACCGGGCGAAGGCGGGCGACAAGCGGAGCCTCCGTCTCGGCAAAAACCATGTCAAAGATGTTCCCCGATGTCTCGAACCGCCAGGTAGCTTCCGGCGCATTCTCCGTCAGATAGGTCTCCAGGGTGGATTTTGCCTTTTCGAGCGTGGGCATGTCCGGGCAGCGGAAGTAAAGTTGCAATTCCGACATCCCCTGTTCTCCGCTGTGCTCCAGCACATACTGCTGGGCACCCACAAGGGCTGTTTTCTGGAGGGCGGCCGTTCCCAGTACTTCCTCCAGGTCCACACAGCGCCGTGTGTTCTCTTCCACGGAAAGATGACGTCCCCAATCGGCGCAGAGGATGGATTCTGTCTGCGTCATCCGGGGAAGACGCTCTTTCCGCATTTGGGAAAAACATAGTGCGATTCCTCCGGCTGCGACAACGATGATCGCCCATGCAAGGGTACGGTGATCCAGCCACCATGCCATCCGCCGATGATCCCAGCGGCGAAGACGGTCGTCGAAAGACAGTTTGCTGAGAAAGGGATGGGGGCGGAATGCCGGCTGCCCTTTGTACCACCACCAGTAGTAAACCGGTATGACCGTGACGGTTACGAGGTAGGAGGTCCCCAGCACGACGGAGACGGCGATGGCTTCATCGCGGAAAAGCGCCCCGGCGATGCCGCTCAAGAATACCAACGGCACAAAGACGGCACACGTGGTAAGGACGGACGACAGCATGGGACCGGCTACGTCCCGGGTCCCGAGGAGAACCGCGTCCCGAAGCTGTTCGCCACGGTTCCATCGCCCCGTGATATTGTCTATGAGAATGATTGTGTTGTCCACCATCATGCCCACCCCAACCAGAAGTCCCGACAGGGAAATGATGTTGATGGTAAGGCCGCACAGGTGGAAAACGAGCATGGACAGGACGAGGGCGGAGGGTATCGTCAGGGATACCAGCGCCGGACTCCGGAAATCCTGCATGAAAAGGAAGATCACCAGGCAAGCGAGGATCACGCCCAGGATGATATTCCATATGAGGTTGTGGATGGAGTATTCCAGCAGTTCGGTCTGGTCCCGGGTCACTGTGAATGCAAGCTGCGGGTAATCCTTCTCAAAAATGTCCAGGAGGTTGCTTACCGCCTTTTTGAGTTCGCTCATCCGGGCTTCGCGCTGTTTAATGACGGCCAGGCTTACGGCCTCGTTTCCGTCCGACCGGACAAGGCCGGTGCGGCGGGCGGGGACCTGCGATACATCGGCTAGATCCTTTATTTGGAACAGCCGGCCGTTGCATTTGATCCAGATCGAAGCCAGGTCCTCTGCGCTGCCCGACCTGGCGTCGAACTTGACATTGTAGCGGTATTCTCCGTCGCGAATCGAGAGGGAGCCCAGACGAATGTCGGCCGAGGATACGGCTGCCTCGAAAGCGGAATACGACAATCCGGCCTGCAAAAGTTTTTCTTCATCGGGGAGGAGGAGTATCTCTTCGCTCAGCGTTCCGCTCAAGTCCACCATGGCTACTTCCGGCAACTGCTCCAACCGTTTCGAGATGACGTCCTTGGTGTATCGGCTCAACTCCATGGGGTTTTGTCCATCCCGCATGGACACATTGAGGAAAAAGGCGGGGATGTCGCTTGCGTCGGCCTTGAGTACCTTGGGACGGTCTATTTTGGGAAGGAGAGACATGGCACGGTCGATCTTCTCATTCACCTCGATGAAAACGTAATCGATATCGGATCCGTGATTGAAAGTGAGGCGGATGATTCCCGATGCGTCACGGGATTCACAGACGATGTCCTGGAGCCCGCCTACCTGTATGAGTTGTTCCCTCAAGGGTTTCACGACACTTTCGTCCATCTCCCGGGCGGAGAGGGAGGCATCGCTCACTTGTACGGTGATGTAGGGGATGCCGACATCCGGAATGAGCGAGACCGGGAGGAGTCTTAGGGATACAAGGCCCAGGACCACCACGGACAATAGGGCCATGGTGACAGTTATAGGCCTGTCTATGATGTACTTAAGCATTATTCTCCAAGAACTACGGATGATCCGTCGGCAAGGTTCAGGTTGCCGCTCACAATAACTCGGTCGCCTTCGGAGAGGACGGCTCCTCGGGAGGTGTTGGCCGTAACGACGTGACTGTCGCCGTTGGATGTGATGATCGTGACGTAGGTCCAGTGCGCCTTCCCATCATCGGTATAGGTGAATAGGACGTCCAGGTTGTCCCGGATGACAACGGCGCTGCGGGGAACGACCAGGACGTCTGGGATCATGCGCTCCACGACAACCTTGACATTCATTCCATCAAGGAGTCTGGCGGCTCCCTTTACATTTGCCCTCACCGTAATCTGCCCGTTCTTGTCCACGACCGGATTAATATCCGTAATCCGGCCTTCGCAGGTGTAACTATCGTCGGCAAAGGGTGTTACCTTCACGGCAAGGCCCTTGGAGAGGAAGCTGTATTCGGATTCCATCACGGTGAAATCCACGTCGAAGGAGCTGTCGTCCACCAGGGTGCAGAACGTGTCCGTTCCGGAGAGGTCGTGCCTCCGGAGACGGATGTCGGCAACCCTCCCGGCAAACGGGGCTTTCAAAACGGTTCCGTCCAGGTCCAGGCGGGCTTTGGAAAGCGCATTGCGCGCAATGGAATAGCCGGATTTCATCCTGGCCATGGCCATGATCTCCGTAGGAACCGAAGACGTGTCACGCGCCGGATAGCCCTGGCCCACCAGATAATCGTACAAGTCCATACCGGCTTTTTCGAGGGATAGCTTGGCCGACTCCAGAGCAAGTTCCAGATCCGGACGGCTTACCTTGGCAAGCACCGCCCCCTTCGAAACGCGCTCCCCGTTCCTTACGGGAACGGAAGACAACGGACCTGGGCTGGAGAATGACAGGCTGGCCCGCGCCGCCGCCACGAGTTTTCCGTTGGAAAGGAGCTGGCGGGGGAAATCCGTCTTTTTCAGAGTGATGACCTCAACGATGTTATTCTCGGCCTGCTGCTGGAGACGGCCGTCCTTTTGCTTGTCCGTATGGTTGTTGCAGGAGACGATGGAGAGCACTGTGGCCAGTATGATGTTTCTTGATTTCATTTGAGGTGGTACTTGATGATGAGATTACAGGACGCAGTCCGCAGTGAATCTGCGGTTGCTTTCCCCTTGTCGTCAAGCAGTTCCCGGTCCACGTACTGGTCCATCTCGCTGGAATTGCACAGGAAATGGTTGACATTCCCATAAAAGACGCCCAAAGGGAAACAGGGGGTGTTCGTATTTGAATAGAGTTTCGAAGACCGGGGATAGCCGTTCTCCTCCAACTCCGTTATCAAACAATAATCATCTTTGTCGGTTTCTATTTGCATGAACAGTTTATCGGTCGTCTTCTGCACATTGGAAACGCACATTTGTACAGGCTCCCGATGCTTGAAATCCCAGTAGTAGCTCAGGAAATAGAAGTCTGCCATCCGATATACTTCGCCCGTGTTGGAATAAAAGAAATAGGACTCACTCTCGGAATAGAAAAAACCGCTTTTATCCAGCATTTTTTTCATGGCCGATTCGCCTCCTTTCATGCCGCCATCGGCGGGGAAATAAAAAACCCGTTTCGGAATGTCATATTCTCCGGAATAAATCCTTCCGCCCTGCACGGCGAGCACTACGACGGAATGGTCATCTTTGCCGCCTACTTTGCAGTAGGTGAACGATGTGTCCGGAAGTGGCAGGCTTCCTTCATATGACAAATCTTTCAATCCATATATCTCAATCCCGCCAGGGGTTAGGACAAACAGCCTCTCGTTTCTGAAAGTCGAGAAATCTGCAATATCCTCAAACTGCAGCTCTCGTTGAAAGGATCCTTCATCGTCGAAATAATCGAGACAAGTTGAGTCATTTTGAATGATGAACCCCCTGTCAAATACACTGAGTTTTGATTCGGGCTTCAGCCCATTGACGTCGCTAAGCGGAATAAGCTCTATGCTTTCGCAATACTCCTTCAGATTGATCTTTTTCGATGAAGGCTTATCCAGATTCACGACGACCGCTCCATCGTGTGACCTTCCGGTACACGCAACAGTTATGGCAGAGATTATCCAGGATACCGCTATGAATTTACTGGACATTAAACTTTACTTTAATGAGGAATGTCGCTCTCGGTCGCTCTGGCAGACCGAATCTTTCAATTACCAGCTTCTTTAATATGTCCTTTTCGTCTTTGAGACTTAAGTAGCCATAATCGTCATAGGGGAAATAAACATAACCTCCTGCCGTTGCGACAGGACATATCGGAGGAGACATTACTCCAACAGATTTCCAGCGAATGCCGTGAGTATTCTCTTTATTAATATAATAATTCCAAGAAGAGGAGTCTTTTCCAAAAGCCCTGAAATAAATATCATCTTTTGGGAAATACAGAGACGAGATATGCTTGTAATAATCCATTTCGAACAATTCTCCAAATCCGCCCCAAGGATCGTCCTGGTTTAACGAATAATACTTGTCGGGTGGCGTCTTGTTTCCAAAATCGAATACATATTGCTTTTCTGGTATCCCATTGTGGTATATTATGGATGGCATTTTTGATTCAGGGGAAATGGCGTATATATCGTCGTCACTCACGGCTACGGGAAGCGAGAAGCCCATGTCAAAGTTGTACTGCGAATAGGGCATTGCATTTCCGGTTTCCTTGCCGTTTGTGTTATAGAAAGACAAGCAGTATCCAGTAGTTGTTGGATTGGGTATATATAATGCAAGCTCTGTAGGACTTATGGGTATTATTCCTTTGACATAACCGATGTCTTTCGTTATATCCACCTTCCCCAGAAAATGCCCATCTTCAGCATCATACCTCAAAATGGAATTGTATAACTCTAGACACCACAACTCCTTACCGTCTGGGCTGATAGCAATATCTTTTATTGATAAGTATTCTCCTGGCCCACGACCGATATTTCCAATCTTTCTCAGTTCGCTTCCGGCGAAAGATTCGGCAAATACCACGCCTCCCGACAGAATGAAATAATTGTTTGAAATGAGCAGTTTAGTCACGCCTTTAAATGCCGTTGTGTCATTAACAAGAGGGAATACCTCAAGTTCGGAAACATAGGAAGACAAATTAGAAACCTCTTCAGTAATTCTATTGGGTTGGATTACAATAAGGGGGAGACCATCAGGGTTATTCCTGTCAGAGCACCCCCAGAAGGGGCCACTCACAAGTAAGAGCAGGAGAATAACCTTAATGCGAAATCCAAATATTTCCATCATATGAAAAAATACCATGTAAGCCAATACCAAACTGGTTTTTAACGGATTAATTCGTTTTCGTCGATAAGAATGTCATGATCGGCGAGAAAATCATAGAGAGTATAGAGACGGAGGTTATAGTAATAGATCCAGAAGTTGCTGAGGTCTGAAAGATGCTGTGTCCGGGCTGTGTCATTTTCACTGCGGGCGGTGTTCAGTTCCAGAACCGTTGCGCTTCCGGTTCGGAACTTGTCCATGACCAGGGCATAACGCTCTGCTGCGATGGTAACGGCCCTGCGAGATGCTTCGCATTGCTGACGCTGGTTGTTGAATTGCCCGACAGCGGTAAAAATTTTCCTGCGGAAGTCATTTTCATCCTGCTGTACCTGGGCTTTGACTACTTCTTCAGCGGCTTTTGCCTTCTCTATCCGGCCGCGGGCCTGCCCCCAGTCGAAGATGGGAACACTGAAACTGAGACCAAAGACCTCCTGGTCCAACGGTTTCAAGTATGCATCAATGAGCGTGGGGCCGGACTTGGAAAGGCCGAACCGGGCGTTGAAACCCATCGTGATGCCTCTTTGGGCCCGCGCCTTCTCTACTGCGGAACGCGCTTCCAGCAGGCTGATCTCGTTATTCAGGGAAAACTGCGAGTGGGTCAGGGCCTTTTCCAGGACAAGGTCATAGTCCACCCGGATATCCGGCAAATCCTCTTCTAGTACGGGAATGATTTCAGTGGATTCATCGTATCCCAGGAGGGAATTCAATTCCATTTGCGCCTCACGAACGTTGACGGCGCGCTCGTTCAGAGCGATACTGTCATTTAGGACACGGAGTTCCAACTGCAGGTATTCATCACGGGTCACGGTTCCCAGTTTCAATCTCTCTCTGGCAATCGCCCTCATACTGGAGTCGTTATCGAAATTAGAATGTGCAAAAGTTTCATTCTGTTTCGCTTTCAGAAGATTAAACCACGCGGTTACCGCATTCAGGGAAATCTGTTCCATCGACTCCACATATTTCCTGCGACCTTTTTCGTATTCTTTAGGCTCGATGAGTTTATCCCATTTGAACTGGTTATAAGTAAATAGTGGCTGTTCGTAGGATATGGTCACGGGTTGTGAGTACCATGTAACCTGCGAGCCGGTTCCGAACTGGTCAATCCGGTTCAGGTCCGTATATACGTAGAGTGTTCCTCCCGTAAAGGTGATATTCTGACGGGCTTGCATGCCGATTGCGTTTTGCATGTGGAACGAACTCACATACCGCATGCTTCCGTCATCCGGGCTTTGGAGAAGCGCCAGGGACCGATTGAAGTTCCCAACATTGCCATAAAGGTACAAGGACGGGAGCCGGCTGGCCCGATAGGCTCGCCAGGCCCAGTAAGAGGATGTGAAAGACTGCTTGGCTTCCAGAGCCTGTACGGAGCCGTTCCTCGCTTCGGCAATGGCTTCCGACATGGTCATCTGCTGAGCGCCAAGGACATGGCCTGTCAGGGTAAGTGTCAGTGACAGGAGTATTATCAGGGATAATCGCACTTTGAGGTATCTGATGATTGTAATTTGAGGTATTCTTATCAAACAAAGATAAGATCCCGAAAGAGGCGGAGCAAGAAAATAATGCGTTTTATTTCTTGCATCGGGCGTTTTTCGGGGTGCTATAATCACCTGACAATCAATCAGTTGCAAAGAGTGAAAGAATCATGCAAAAACCGAAATCTTGCATGGCTTGTAACTGCCTGAATATCAATAGGGCGTCATGTCCATCAAGTACAGAGGTTTACCTTTATCAGAATGTAAGGATAATAGTGACGTACGTAAGAACCCTAGTCAGCGCTAAACTTCCACAAAACCGATTCGCCTTGTTGATCATATCCCTTCCCGTAAATCAGAGAGTCATTAACTACTGTGAAAGAAGATAAATACTTGGGTAAAACAAATGCTTCCATAAAGTTGCCGTCCATATCGAACTTCATGATCGTCGAATGCATTTTCTCGTAGCCATCTTCTAAGTAACTACCTATATAATTAAAATATACATGGTTGGCAGTCAGACAAAAACCAAGAAAAGCATAAGGAATTTTGTTTTTAAACAGAATTCGGTCATCTTCGTGGTCAATGGTATATTCTATGGGCAATTCCGTCGGCCCTATAAATAATTTACGACGAACTCCAAGGGTGTCATACAACTCTATTCTTGGTTGAAATAATGATGCATAAAACACCAAATTGTTTTTTCTTATTGGCACCAATAATCCTTGAGAGACATTAAAAGTGTTGAACCTATAATGCTTGTTATCAACTGGTGTGTTTGAAGATATCCTATCAAATCGATTAACTGCACCATTTGTTATCTTTAATTGCCTATCGGAAAAACAATAAGGATTTTCACATAGAACCGAATTGTCATCGAAAGGAATAACAAAAGGAGTAGAACCATAGAATTGATAATCAAACACATCTATTTCTTGTTGATTCTTTCCCCGATTAACTAGGGTATTGATGTCTATAGAAAGGAGCTTCTTCTTGGCAACATCATTGATATATAATGTATTACCTAAAAGAAAGTCGGTGACAACCAATACTTCATTGGGGCCATTCCCATATTGAAGGCATTCCGCTATTGTTTCCTTAGATCGTAAATTAGAAACTAAGACAACTTTTTGTTCCGTTGAGGGTTTGTTAACTGTGACTAAAATACTGTCAGAAATAATATAAAAATGATGCGCATGGATTAACTCCCTGGATTGTTCTATGATTTCGGGAGAGAATACCGCGGATTTCGTTTCCCCAATATTTATAGACTCCACTTCTGGCCAAATGTCTCTATATGAATTTTGATTACATCCTCCTAATATGATGAGAGATATCAAGGCGGTTATCCTAAAGCGCTTCATTTACAATAAAATCGAATGAATAACAAATATTTATCAATTATTTAGAATCCTTCTCTACTCCAGTACAAGTAAGAGTATTCACATAATCCAGCTTCACCAACGCAGAGAAAGATTACTTTTCCTGCTTTGTTCTTTATCTCGCATTCGGACAAACACTCTATTCCGTCATCAAATAGTGATTTAGAACTGGACAGAGCGTTGACAAGAACGCAGTGGGAAATGTCTTAATTCTGTTGTTTGCTCTGTTGCAAAGTTATTTCTTCGAGAGACTCAGAGCAAGAAAATAATTCGTTTTATTTCTTGCATCGGGCGTTTTCCGGGGTGCCATAATCATTTGACAATCAGTCAGTTGTAAAGAGTGAAAGAATCATGCAAAAACCGAAATCTTGCATGGCTCGTAACTGCCTGAATATCAATAGGGCATCATGCCCTTCAAGTGCTAATGTTGGGGCGCACTTCGGGGTGCAGGTCTCCCGGACTTCTGGCGCTGGTGTGATTTTGGAGTGGTGACGCCCTTTTCCACACCTGCACCAACCCATGCTTTTCTGGCCAAGTTCTTTCTTGAATCCAAAGGGGAGTATTCTTTTCAGAATGAATTGATGGAAGCGGTGGATTGAATTCTTAATCTATACGATTAATTGAGAAGGTTTCTCTCCTTTATAATACATGCCTGACGTTGTATTTGAGTGCTGTTATGGTTTCAAGCAAGCCAAAGGTATAACCATCACGCCATCGGGACGAGTGTAAGCATACTCACCCCCGGTGATGACCATAAGCAGATCCGGCTCTTGGAGAGGGACCTGTTTTTCCTCCTTGTTATGCTTCCTGATGAGGTTGGTCAGTTCTTTGAGGTGAGAGGCGCCGTCTTCAATCTCATTGCTACCCAGTTTACACTCGATTAGGGCATACCGACCGTCTTCGAGGTGTAAAACGATATCTGCTTCAAGGCCATATCGATCTCGATAGTGAGCGATTTCACCGCCTAGTTGGGCTGAATAGACCTTGAGATCACGTACGCACATGGCTTCGAAAATGAAGCCGAAGGTCTTGAGTTGAGTTTTCAACTGGCCAGGGCCAAGACCTAAAGCAGCTACCGCAATTGACGGATCACAGAAACTCCGCTTTTCACCACTGCGGATAGCGGTCTTGGAACGGATAGAGGGGTTCCAAGCCGTAACATCCTGGATGACGAAGAGTTTCTCCAGTGCGGCCACATACTTGTCGAAAGTGCTGCGTGCTAGAGAATCGTTATTTGCCGCAACATCGGCAAGAATAGTTGTCTTGTCGGCAAGGGTGGAGATGTTACGGGCATAGGAACGGAGGATAGCCCTGGCAATCTTGGGATCCAGTTTTTCTTTGGCCGCTTTCGAAATATCTTTATCGCAAACCGTCTTTACATAGTTCTTGGCGATAAGGAGTTTGCCGCGCTCTGTCTTTGGCTGGAGGGCAGCCGGCCATCCACCACGGCAGGCAGCAAATATGAGATCCTCGACGCCCATCTTGGAATGGGCGCTGATATCCTTGGATGGATTGTCAAAGAGCGCCTCCAGAGAGATCTCACCGGTAGATTCACCTGTCTCATAAAGGCTCATCGGATACATTGTGAGATTCGCGATCCTGCCAGTGCCGGTATGTGCGGTTTCAGATGTATCAGCCGATGCGGAACCCGTCAAAATGAACTGCGAGGGCTTCTGTCGACGGTCACACGCCACCCGGACTGCATCCCAAAGCGTAGGAGCATCCTGCCATTCATCAATCAAGCGGGGCGTCTCACCTTCCAGCAGGAGGGATGCTTTTGTGAGAGCAGTAGCAAGGTACTCCTCTCTCTTATCAGTATCCTGCAGTTCAATGATGCTGGCTGCTTTTTGCTTGGCGGTAGTAGTCTTTCCGCACCATTTGGGGCCTTCTATATTGACGGCTCCAAACGCATCCAAGTAGTCCTGCAACTGGTCATCTATTACTCTTTTCAGATAGTCCATAATCGCGTCATTGTTTGATGGCGCAATTTAGGCATTTTAGATTACTCTAGCAAGTTTATTCTTAAAAAACGACGGTAAGATTTGCGGTGTTTTGGCGGTAAGATTTGCGGTAAATTGGCGGTCATATTTGTGGTATATGTGGAAATTCCGAAGCAAAGTAGTCCTCTCGTTCTCTTGTAAGTGGGACCCCCTGTTCCGATGCAAAGTATCCCCCTGGTCATAAGAACGAAATCATAAAGAGAATGCAGGCTAGTGCGGTTTTTCTTCCCTACAGCCTGCATTCTTAATTTCGATGAAAAGAAAAGATAAAGGGGGTTACTAGGTGCGGAATGAGGGGGTTACTTTACAGCGGATTCTCCAGGAGCTTCCTTTTTGAAGAAAAAAGGCCTCTGGAGTGCCCCAGGGGCATAAAAGAATACCGCCGCGTGTTTCCCAACAAGCGGCGGTCGCAATTCTAACCTAAAACTTAACCTATGAAAAAACTATTCGACAGAATTTATTGCGAATTCCGTGCCAAAGTCTTTTTATCATAGGGAAAAAAGTAAAAATTTTAGGCTTATTCTCCCGAAACTTTCGTTATGACCGGTTTCTCTACCGGCGGAAGGCCTTCCGCCGCCCGCATCTCCTCCTCTTTGGCCCGACGGTTCATCTGCTCATTGGGCGTGATGTGGCGGATGACCACCGGCTTTACCGGGTGGTCGTAGCGGTCGGTCTGGACGCGGGCGATCCGGTCGATGACGTTGAGTCCTCCCACGGTCTCTCCGAAAACGGTGTATTCTCCGTTCAGATGTGCGCAGGCGGTGGAGTCCTGGACCAGGTAGAACTGGGAACCGCTGGATTCCTTGGCCGGGTTGGCGAAATCGCCCCGGCGGGCGGCGGCGAGCGCTCCGCGCTTGTGCCGGTGCTCCGGAACGAATTCTGCGTCAATGTTGTATCCCGGTCCGCCTTCGCCCCATTCCTCGATGCGGGTGCTGTCCTTGGTAAACGGGTCGCCGCCCTGGATGACGAATCCGGGGATGACCCGATGGAAGAGCGTCCCGTCGTAGTAGCGGGATCCCACGAGCTTGATGAAATTGTCCCGGTGCTTGGGCGTATCCTTGTACAGTTTCACGCGGATCGTGCCCATGGACGTAACAATGTCGAAGACCGGCTCCTCGGGCAGGTCCCGGAGGGCTTTCTTCATGAGGGCGGTGCTGTCCGCGTTTTCCTTGGGCTTCTCGGCTGTTTTCTCGGCCGGAGTCTCCTCGGCCGGCGTGAAAGTCATGGTCGCTCCCGGTGCATCGTCGCTATCGACGGCCGCTTGACTGCTGCTCCGCCGTCCACCGCAGGAAACGGCCAGAAGGACGAGTGAAACAAGGGTGATGTAATGTCTCATTACCATCCGATCGGGTTCTCTTCCAGATACTTCTTGAGCTCTTCCTCACTGCGGGCGGGCTGTTCCTGCCCGGGCAGTCCGATGATGCCGCGCACATGCTTCGCGTAGGTGTAGCCCATGATGTCCAGCATCTTGAAAGTGTGGTCCAAAGATGCATCGAACCGGTTGTAATCCTTACGGTCCGCGTTGCACCACTGCACTTCGGAGAGGGCGCACAGGCGGGGAAGAAGCATGTATTCCAGGAATTCGGGCGAAGTGACATACTCGGTCCAGAGGTTTGCCTGGACGCCCAGGATGTGGTCTTCCGTGCCGGGCTCCATGCCCTCGTACGGCTCGTAGGAATAGAGTCTGGGAACCGTGACGAGACCGCCTATGCACAGGGGCTCCTTGTCGCGCTCCTGGCTCTGGTAGTAGTCGATGTACATGTGGCTGTTCGGGGTCATGATCACGTCGAAACCACGCTTTGCGGCCTCGATGCCGCCCTGCGTGCCGCGCCAGGACATGACGGTGGCCCCTTCGGCCAGGTTTCCTTCCAGGATCTCGTCCCAGCCGATGATCTTGCGGCCGTGATCGTTCAGGAATTTCTGGATGCGGGCGGTCACGTAGCACTGGAGTTCCTGCTCGGCGGTGATGTTGCCATGGGCCTTGAGTCCCAGCTCCTTGATCCGGGCCTGACACAGCGGGCAGTTCTCCCAGCGCACCTTCGGGCACTCATCCCCGCCGATGTGGATGTACTCGGACGGGAAGATGTCCATGACCTCGGTGAGGACATCCTCCAGGAAGGTGAAGGTCTCTTCCTTGCCTACGCAAAGGACATCTTCGGACACGCCCCAGCGGGTCCAGACTTCGTACGGACCGCCGGTGCAGCCCAGTTCCGGATAGGCGGCGAGGGCGGCGACCATGTGGCCGGGGAGGTCCACTTCCGGGATGACGGTGATGTTGCGCTCGGCGGCATAGGCCACGATCTCGCGCATCTGCTCCTGGGTATAGAAGCCGCCGTAGCGGATGCCGTCGTTCGAGTCGAAGTCCTTGCCGATGCAGGTTCCGTTGCGCCAGGCACCCACTTCCGTAAGCTTGGGGTACTTTTTGATCTCCATGCGCCAGCCCTGGTCCTCGGTGAGGTGCCAGTGGAGGCGGTTGAGTTTGTAGGTGGCGGCGATGTCGATATAGCGCTTGGTCTCCTCGATGCTCCAGAAGTGACGGCAGGGATCCAGGTGGATGCCGCGGTAGTCGAAGCGCGGAGCGTCCAGGATATTCACGCAGGGGAGGACCCAGTCCGCATGGACCTTCTTGTTTCCGTAGATCTCGGCCGGAAGCATCTGCTTGAGGGTCTGGATGGCGTAGAAGAAGCCGCCGAAGGCCGATGCTTCCACGGTGACGCCTTTGTCATTGACATTCAGGGCATATTCCTCCGCACCCAGGTTCGGGTTCGGGATGAAACGGACTTTCTGCCCCGTCTCTTCGGAACTCAGGGTGGATTTCTTTCCGGAAACCCGGTACAGCTGGTCCCAGAAATCGGCGATGGCCTTGTGGCTGGCCTGGTCCAGGGCTGCATCGGCATAGAAATCCTGGCCGGCCAGGTTGAAGGAACCC
>Ga0247609_10003038_pt1 | contig 17214 bp, 20 predicted proteins | sample 172DNAGHGlowgp2_FD_193487 | JGI IMG/M metagenome (GOLD analysis project Ga0247609, IMG submission 193487) | Sheep rumen microbial communities from Palmerston North, Manawatu-Wanganui, New Zealand - 1728 DNA GHGlow gp2 | ecosystem: Host-associated > Mammals > Digestive system > Stomach > Rumen ...
CTTATATATATACTGAGATTTAATTAACATTTTTATTAACAACTAATTACAATAACAACAACATTATGAGACGACTTTTGAAATTTATGAATTACGCGGCTCAGCTCATGGCACTGATCGACATCGGGAAGACCATTAAGCGCTGGGCCACAAAGAACGACACCACGAGCGATGGCCAGACAAAAAACAAAACTTGAGAACTGGGTTGACCTCGTGATCCTAGCCTGCGACACCGTGGGCACCATTTTTAAGAACAGTAAGAAACTAGCGGCTGTAATCGGCAAGATGAGAAAGCCGCGCTAACAACCAAACTAACAATGAACAACGAACAACAAGAAATGCAGATCATCCCCACTGACGGGATCATCGCAACATCACCTTCCGTCATCAACATTGACGCAGAAGAAATCGAAGACGCAGTGGTACTGGACGACATCGACCCAGACAACCACCCGAACTTTATTGAGAGTAACACCTCGGCGGTAACGCTTGAGGAACTCACCAAGAAATGCATAGTACCGACCTTCGCGGACAATACGCTCACCATTAGCCACACGGCTTTCATCAAGAGCGTCATCGAGGCCGGCAAGACCATCTTCGGAGAACTTACTCCTGTAGAGATCAGGGTATCGCACCAGATTAACGGGCGCATTCCCTCGGCTCTGCACAAGAAGACTAGCGAGCTTAGAGACAACGAGAAGACCGTATATTTCCAACGTATGGCATTTGTTTGCCATGTTGCCGGTCTTACGCGTTTCATCAACGGCCAGCCTGTGCACCTTTGCATCGGCGGCGTGAGAGCTTACAATGAAGACAAGCTATTCGGACGCGAGAGCCCCATGAAATTCAAGATTTTTGTGGGCTGGCAAGTTCGAGTATGCAGCAACCTCTGTTTGACCTGCGACGGTTTTACAGGGAATTTTGACGCACTGACCGCATCCGACATCAAGGAGCGTGCATTGCAGCTTTTCAGCGGGTTCGATCCACACAAGGACGAGAACCTGCGCACCTTGGAGGCCCTGGGTAACACCAGGATCACCGAAGAGCAGTTCTGTGGCATCATCGGCCGCCTGAGACTTTATCAGGCTCTGCCCACCGCCACACGCAACGAACTCGGTCTGCCCAACGTTATTCTGGGCGACCAGGCAGTTAACGCAGCAGTACGTGGATATGTCGAGAATCCTAATTTCAAGAAAGAGGACGACATCGACAGCATCACCTTATTCCAACTGCTCCAGCTATTCAATGAGGCTGTTAAGCAGACCTACATTTCACAGTGGCTGGAACGCAACCAAAACTGCACTGACTTTACCTTTGGAATCCAGCAAGCCATTGACGGGTCCAATCCCGCCTACGACTGGTTCCTTTCGTAAAACAAACCATTTTACATAGCAACGAGGCACGACAACCTCAATGCTCCCGAAGAGGGGGTTATCACTTCACCGTGATGGCCTCCTCTTTCATTTTAGACAACAACCCTTTTACTAACATTCTAAAAATCAACGCAAAATGAAAGATTTAATTCAATCGCTGATCTACATTCAGCAACACCTGATCGTGCCCAAGGACCAATTCAATTCCTTCGGCAAGTACAACTACCGCAGCCTGGAATCTATCCTCGCTGCCATCAAGCCGTTACTCCGCAGCCAAAACTGTGGAATCCGTTTCGAAGACGAGGTAATCGAGCTGGGGGGACGAACCTTCCTGAAGACGACACTTTACTTCTTCAACGACAAGGGTGAGACCATCACCACATCCGCTATTGCTGAGCATACCGCCACAAAGACAGGCATGGACGCAGCCCAAATTACCGGCGCCGCTTCCAGCTATGCCCGCAAGTATGCTATGAACGCCATGTTTGCTATTGACGATACAAAGGACGTTGATAGTGACAGCTACCACCGTGAACAGACCAAGCCCCTTCCCGAGGAGCCCGCTAAAAAGGCACCGGCACGAAGGACACGAACCACATCCGCACCGGCCCAGGCTACCACGCCCGCGGCCAAGGATCCCCGCTATGCTGCTATCGAAGCGGCACTGGCTAAAGTGAACGACATCGATTCACTGATTGAGCTTTACGAGCAACACCGCATGGAGGTCGAGAACAATCCCGACATCAAGGCCATGTTTTCGCGCCGTAAGCAGGAAATTCACAAATCCACCGTAATCACTTTCTAACGCTATGACAATGATCAGATTAAACGATTCAGGCGTGGTATTCAACAAGGAAGCCCACACCTATCACCTGGAGGGCAAAGAACTCTCCGGCATCACGAGCGTTATTCAGCGTCAGCTCTTTCCAAACGAGTATGACGAGGTACCAGAAGAAATGTTGAAGGCCGCTGCCGCATATGGCAGTTCCGTCCACGAATCATGTGAACTTTTTGACCGTGAATGGGTAAATGACGGCACTGTTGAGGTCGCCGACTATATCCAACTCACCCATGCGAACCAACTTGTGCATGAGGCCAGCGAGTACCTGGTAACCGATACCAAGCACTACGCCTCAAGCATTGACAAGGTGTACCGCATCAACCAGGACACCTTCACACTGGCAGATATCAAGACCTACGGCACCTTCACCCCCGAGAAAATGGAGCGTGCTAAATGGCAGTTGAGCATCTATGCCTATCTATTCACGCTCCAAAACCCCGGGGCAAAGATTGAGAGGCTACTTGTGATCCGTCTCCGCAGCAAGGGGAAAGACCACATCAGCGAGATCATTGAAGTTGAACGCATTCCCGCCAACATCTGCAAAGCCCTGCTAGAAGCGGACCTTAATGGCGTGACATTCAACAACCCGTACTCCATCCCTGCCGACATCAAGGCGCAGGAGATGACCATTCGTGAGCTCATCCAAACGAAACAGCAAGTTGACGATGAACTCAAGCGCATCAAGGCCGACATCCTGTTACGCATGGAAGCCACCAACGCGAAGATCTGGGAAACGGACAGCATGAGGATCACCCGGAAGCTACCGACCCAACGTGAGAGTTTTGATCTGGGACGCTATAAGAAGGACAACCCCGATCTTGACCTGAGCGACTACATGAAGGTCAGCAACGTATCCGGCAGTGTGCTGATCACTATCTAACCGACATCATTATTAACCACGCCAGGAGAATGAAATTGACATCAACCATCAAACGTTCTCCTGGCTTTCTTATGAACACTTGAACAAAATGAACATGAACATCAATGAGAGCCAAGAATATAAAGCGGCTAAGGAACTGGAGCGTGTACTTAACGACTACAGTTTCAACCCCGACCGATTCACAGCAGCCATCCCTTCGTTCCACAAGACGCTGGAGCAGAACTTTATGAGGCTGATTATCGCGTGTATCAAGTTTATGGCCGATGATAGCAACCGGTTCATCGACTTGCGTAACAAAGGATCCCATGAGGCAGCAGTCATTCTTGCTAAAGCCTTAGAGGACCATAAGGACGAAATTTACTTACCATTCATCTAAAATTCAACCGATTATGAACATCAACATTGAATTATTTAAGCGTTACAAGCCCGACAAGAAGGTTCAGATCATCATGGAACTGACCGAGGACGAGCTTTTGAACATCACTCCCGCCACCGTCACGAGAATCATCAAGGAAGCGGGAACGAAACTTTACAGATCCAGGGACAAGCGGTTGTGGATACCTGATAGATTCCGCACCGGCAACCATTGGAACAGTACCTTCAACGCTGTGGAACTGATCAAGGGCAAACTGTACGTGAGCCTTTATGTCCAGTACAGCAACACCGATACCGACACTGATGCCACCTTCAACGAGTTTTTCTCAAGAGGTGACTATCGCGGACACATCTGTTATGAGGATCGCTATGGAAATCCTCATACGGATTATTACACCTATTCATCGAGCGACAAGGCCAGGGCACTCCGTTCCTTGCTGCTCACCTATGTTCAACGCAAATACAAGAGCTATTATGACAAGAAGAAAGCAGAACAAGAGAACGCTGGCTGAGAAACGGCAGGAACATCACACCACTGCCGATAAACCAGCCAATCCATCATTCCGCAACTTTACCGTGAGAAGGACGATCGAGATACACCTGACAACCATTAACCCACAGCTCACCCAACGAGATGCCGAATTCTATGTGGACGGCAACTTCTACGTTAGGGGACAACTGGACGGAAAGTATCAGGACTTCTATCTCACACGCGTGAAAATGAACTATAACAACCGCAAAAATTCAACTGACAATGGCAAAGACGAAGAATAAGAAACTCACCATCAAATACTGGTGTAGCCTATCACGTGGTTCAAGGGAGAGAGCATTGAAATTTTGCTTCCCGATATCTCCAAGCATTGTAGAGATGCTGCTGGACGAAACCCCAACGACGAGTGAAATCAAGAATGGTTTTTGGCTAGTTGTGTTCCGGAGAATTACGATACCCCAGGACCATAGCTTCTACAAGACCTGTTACATGAACGAGACCTATTTAGCTTAACGATTATGGGATTCAGATTACATGTTGCTACCACTTACAACGTAGAATGGGGCAACGCAGTAGGATTCAATCACAAGATCCAAGAATTTCACGGCCTACTCGATACATGCGGCTGCGAATACACTGGAGAAGAATTTGATATCGATTTTGAGGTACTGAAACAAGATTGGCGCCACGTTATCGATAAACTGAAGAGACTCGATACCTTGCCCACCGATGAGGCAGGGGAGATCGAGATGCGTGTTAAAGACCTAAACTGTACAACCGAGGAGGTAATTGACAAGATGGAGCGCCTGCTGACGATGGGTGAACCTGACAGCGACTACCTTCACCTAAGCTTTTTCTGATTATGATCGACAATGAAGATTACAATGTGAGGCTGGCCCATTATATCTGGGCTATCCTCACGAGCTACCCAATCATCCTTATGTCCTGGGGAATCGATCCTAAGACAGTGAAGACGATTGAGCTGGGACTGGAATTTCACGTGCAAGGCTTCAAACACCGGGGCCTAGTGAGAGTGACATTGAACGAAGGCTTGGATTTATTTGAGGTTTCACTGATTGACGAAAATGACAAAATCGTGAATACCATAGAATCCGTCTTTTGTGATAATCTCGTGGCTGTGATAGACGACGCTGTGGAGAAATGCGAGAATTATGAAGAACGGATTTCTCAAGAATATCAAATTATCACAGAATCGGCTATATGTGAGAGCGACACCAGCCAATCCACCCAATGAGGTGGCTGAGTGTGTTCAAATAATGGGTGTATTCAAAAAAGTCTGCAAGGGCCAATGAATACACCATTTTTGTGTAACCATTTTTATCAAAGATTTATATGACGACACAACCAACCAAGAGGGCCGTGATCTATGCCCGTGTTAGTTCTGAAAACGACAGACAGGACACATCACGACAAATCACAGACCTTCAAAAATTCAGCGAAGCCCAAAATATGGAAATCGTGAAAATCTACGAGGAGCATATATCAGGGGCGAAGAAAAATGAGGAAAGACAAGTGTTGACCGAGTGCTTGGACTTCTGCACCGGGAACAATGTCGATTACTTGTTGCTATCTGAACTGAGCCGACTGGGAAGATCGACGCTGCAAGTTTTGAAATCCCTTGAACGGCTACATGAGGCCAAGGTTTCGGTCTACATACAGAACCTTGGCATCTACTCGCTACAACCCAATGGAGAAGTGAATCCCATCGCGTCTATTCTCATCACCGTACTTGCAGAAATGGGCGATATCGAGCGAGCCAACATCCAATACCGGCTCAACTCAGGACGTGCCCAATATGTGAGGAACGGTGGGAAACTCGGACGCAAAACCGGGACCATCAAGAGCGAGGACAAGAAACGTGAGGAGTACAAGGAGGTCATATCGCTGCTGAAACGAGGCTACTCCATCAGAAACACAGCGAAACTCACAGGCTCCTCCACCTCAACAGTACAACGCATTAAAAACCAATTTGTAAGATGAAGAAGACAATTAAAGAATTATTGATTGAATGGTGGGCAGGAAACACTACCACCAAGCTGCCTATCCCGACGATTTACACCTACACCGTGGACGTGGATGGCAAGAGAATCACAATCGAGAGCATGAGTAGAAGCAGGATGTATGTTCACTATAAGGCAAGGAAGAAATATCCCAACGCCAAGTACATCCGAATTATTAACCAAACTAAAACCTATTGACCAACAATTGGGCTTTCCACGAGATTGATGTGGGTAAACATTGAGAATGGCTTTCGGGCCATTTTCTTTTTGCTCCTTCTGATGGTTCATATTGGTTCAAGATATGGTAGGATTGTGACAGATTCGTTATTTTTCTCTTCAATTCTCAAAAAAATGCAGCAGATTGTGGCGATTTAGAAAAAAATGTCTAAATTTGCCGTTGTTCTTTGGCAGAAGTCCACTACAGACGGTGGTGGGTGCATGGCAGGGAACATGACATAAGGAAAGGCGTTTACTTGACGCTTCGTGCTTGACTCTCAGGAATCTCGCAAATTCATATTAGTAGTCAAGAATGAAGCAACGGTAGATGTCCGATGTGGGATATGTATATTTGCTATCGTCGTGTGAACGGCGTAGCATTGAAGCATATTCGGCGTGGGCTTCTGCGTTGCTCGTTCAACTACTAAGGGCAATGCGAGAGCCTCTGAGAGCGGGACGGGTAACAAGTACAGACTCCCGCGCTTCTTTTTTATGCCCATCAAACAGCTAATGTGCAACACCTCGCCACCCCAGGGAGCCAGTGGCAAAACATGATGAGACTATGAAATGTGTTAAATGCGGAAGCACAAAGGTGAAGGCCACTGTAAAAGATCAATCTATAACTAATCTGCTGTTGCCGTGGACATGGGCATTGGCAACTAAGAAAAAACATATTTCCTATACATGCGAGGACTGTGGTCACGAATGGAGTGATTAAGATTTGGTTATCCGCCTAATTTGAATCCCATTTGTTATACGATAAACCTTAATCATGAGTAAATCCAACCTCAATCAATCGGATGTCGAAAAACGTCTGAGATACATATATCGAATTGACAACCACCCAGTCAGTTCTCTACCCCAATCCATCATTACGCAGTATCTAGATGGGTTAGGTGCTGTTCTATATGATATAGCTAATGGCGATGATTATATGCGTCTCCTGTTTGAACAGTGGGCATTCTCGATATCCGGTGATAATCACAACTCATCATATAAGTCTGACCAGAAAGCAATCAAAAAAGCCCTTTCCCTGTTCCGTATTAAATGGAGAATTTTCAGGCTAAAATATGAGTTTTTCTTTGATTGCTACTATTTGACTGAAAAATATGACTCAGGCCAGCGTGGGAAATTGCCGAGTTATCTCAAGGATTCGATTGGTTTATTCACAAAGAAATCGTTGTCTGATGTAAATCAATTCTTTCTCGATCAGGTCTATTGCGACAAGCTTCCAGCGGCTTTAATCAATCACAGAGATGCCAATAAAGATTGGGTCGTGAAAACGCATAAAAGACTTCTTGTCGTTGCCAATATGAGTGCAGGAAAGTCCACTTTGATTAATGCATTGATTGGTTATCGATTGAATAAGACAAAGACAACGGTTTGCACCAGCAGAATTTGTAAGTTATACAATCATCGATATAATTCAGACGGTATTTTCACTTATAGTAACCGGTTCTCATATCTTCCAAAGATTGAATCGACTTGCAGTGACAACTTTACACATGCCTCATTGCGTTTTAATTCATCACTTAATGAAAGTGCATTATGTCTGATAGATACTCCTGGATACAACAATGTTGACCATCCTGAACATCGTAAAACCACAGAGGATATTATCAAATCGAATGATTATCACGCAATCTTATATGTAGCCAACTGTCAATATATGGGCACTACAGATGAAGCTCAATTGCTTGAATTTATTCGTTCGCATACACAAAAGCCCGTCATCTTCGCCATCAATCAGTTGGATAGAATGAAGCCCTCCGAAGACTCTATCAAAGAAATGATTGGTGATTTTAGGACTCATCTAAAACGAATGAAGTTTAATAATCCCATGATCATTCCTGTTTCAGCAAAGGCGGCACTAATGTTCAAATTGGGGAAAGATATGCTGGACGAAGAAGATCGTGTTGAATATGATAAGTTTTCGAAGAAATTCGGCAAAGACTATTATGATTTGCAGAATCTAGGTGGTGGCACGAAATCCGCTAACCCTCTAGATGCTACGGGCTTCCATCAATTAGAAACAATAATTAATCACATATTACAATTATGAAGAAAGTTTCAATCAAGTACAATCCCTACTTGCTGTCGACCGAAGTCTTAGTTGATGGCAAACAACCCAAAAAGAACAGTTCCTTGAATGTAGGGAACAAACGACTTCAGGAATGGGTTGAACAATTCCCTGATATTCTGTTTAAAGAATATGGTGATAAAAACATCACCATAGAGTTTACTGGCACACAGGCTGACTTTGAAGATGTCGAAATGGCCTTTGATGCTGTGAAGGGGAAGATGAAGGCAGAATGTCACTTGAACAAGAAAGCCGACAATGCAGACGTGGAGGCTGAGATTACCAAAATCTTTAATGACATTCAAGCAGGACCCGTCCTGGAACTCAAGGACAAGAAAATAATCCGAGCATTTGAAAAGGCGAAGAACGCTCAATTCGAGGTCAATGTTGTTGCTACAATGAGTTCGGGTAAATCAACGTTGATCAATGCATTATTGGGTCGCAAACTGATGCCTGCTGCCAATGAGGCCACAACGGCAACAATTGTGAAAATCATTGACACCGAGCAGGACAACTTCTCAGCAACGGCATTTGGTCAAGATGGCCAGAAATTGCACTCATTTGAAAAGGTTACATTGAAGGACATGAAAACCCTAAACAGCGACCCGAAAGTGACCATGGTTGAGCTGCGAGGGAATATACCTTTTGTGAAATCTACAGGAATGAAACTGGTGTTGGTTGACACTCCGGGACCCAATAACTCAAGGGACAAGCACCATGAAGAAATGACCTATCAAATGATTGCTAATTCAGAGAAATCACTTGTCCTATATGTGATGAATGGCACTCAGTTGGGCATTAATGATGAGAAGATATTTCTTGACTACGTATGCGACCAAATGAAAGAAGGTGGCAAGAAATCTCGTGAAAGATTTTTGTTCGTAGTTAACAAAATGGATAATTTCAAGCCAAGGGAAGATGAAGATGGACCTGGTTGCATTCGCAGGGCTCTCGATAACGTTGTTGATGGGCTTAAAGGACGCGGAATCTATGACCCTAATGTTTTCCCTGTTGCAGCTCTACCGACATTGGAAAAAAGAACTGAAGACGATGAGCCAGAAGCATTGGGTAAATTTCAATCCAAAAGCAATAAGTACTCTGAGATGCAGTTTGAGAACTACTATGATTTCTCACATCTACCTCAGAGCGTTCATAGAAGAATCGACAACATCCTCTCTCGTTGCTCTGAATCGGATCGAATTGAAGTATATTCAGGCATTGTTTCTATTGAACAGGCTATCAGCATGTATGTTAACAAATATGCCCGTGCAACTAAAGTCCGTGATTTGGTTGACTCTTTCAACTCGACGCTCGAAGAACTGGCAGCTGTAGCAAAACTCGAGGAAGACATCAGAAAAGATAAAAACAAGAAGGCCCAATTGGACAAGCAGATTGTCGAGATTAAAGCTAAAATCAAATCTGCACAACAGGCTCAAAAGCTTAATCTTGATGATATTGACATGAGTGAAGCTCGGCAAAAAATTCGAGCTTATATTCACAAGGTGGACGGGACTATCAATCAAATTCTTGCCAAACATAAAGGTAGCAGCAAAATCGAGAAAAATACTGCAATTAGGCAAACAGAAGACATCAAAAAGCAATGTGAAGCTTTGCCTTCACAAATCAGGATTGAAGTCGGTAAGATTCTTGATGCAGCATATAAAAATCTCGTAGGGCAAACTATCAAGAAATATAAGCAGTATCTGAGAGAATTGAATTTGGGTGTGGATAACAGCACTTTTTCGTTCAACCCCATTAGCCTTGTTTCAAGAAAGCTTGCCGACCTTAGCTCCATTATTGATGACGCCACTGAAACGGTTGATGAAAGTTACTATGTAACAAAAGAAAAGCAAGTGTACGTCGAGGACACACGCTACTTGCTATTGCCGTGGACTTGGGGCCGAGCAGGAAATCACTGGGAGACCCGTAAATATCAAGAAAAAGTGACAAAATTCACAGATTATGTTGATATGCAAACGGTATCTGAAGATTATCTGTTGCCCATCCAGGAGAATCTTGTAGAGGTTAACAGGTCCGCAGAAAGTCATTTGGAGAAAGAGATGAAGCGTTTGGCAGCAGCGCTCAAATCTGGAATTGCTGAGATTGACAAAGTTCTTGACAATAAACTGAACGAATTGTCTAAGACAGAAGCCGAAGGCCAAATGAAAGCATCTGAGATTGCTGAAAAAGAGGCCAACCTAAAGTGGATGAACGGAATACAGAAACGAGTTAATGACATCATAAATTTTTAAGTTATGACAACGAAATTCAGAAATAAAGTTGAGGCTGGCGACATAGTAGCAGTCCGACTGATGATCGCTAATGAGTTAATGTTAGATCCCAGAGGCGATAGTTTTCACGAGATGCTGGATTATGCTGCATCGAGGCTGCCCAATCTATTTGAAGCATGTGACGACAACGGCAGCTATAGTACTGACGAGGCCTCATGGAATGAGGATTACTTGTCACAGGTAAAGAGCGACCTCAATTATAATTTTTCCAAAGAAAGGCTGGATTATTATGAGAGGGTTGCAAAAAACGTCCTAAAAGACAAAGCGGAAGAGTTGAGAAAAGAGGAACCCAGACCCAGAATCCCGACCTCATCTCGCAGTGAACGTCCAAGTTCAGTTGACAGGCCAAGACCGAGTTATACTTATAATGCTCATCAAGAGACTGCCGATAGCCAAAAAACGAAATCACCCAATCCTGCATATGTTGGTATTGCAGCAGGCAGTGCGGCTATCACTGCACTCGGATTCTGTATAGCGCCAGCTGCTGCTAAGATAGTACTAGCATCAGTATTAGCATCAGTTGGTGTTGCTGGAGTTGTAGTCGGTGGTTGTTTGATCTATAAAGATTTGAAGAAATGAGTTCGATATACGATGATGACAAGAACATGGAGATTCTTGCCAACGGTCAGCCCAATCCTGAGCCAGAAGAAATACTGGCACCAGAGTTGGAGGAACAACCACAGGAACAGCCATTGAGTCCCCAATTAGTACCACAACCAGTTCCAATTGAATCTCTCCAACAAGCCAATACGCATCAGATGGAACTGGATACTTATAGGGTGCAGTCTGAGGGTGCATTGAATCTTGTAGACGACATTGTGATGAAACACTATCTCACAAAGTTGAAAGATTTAGGCGTGGTTCCCGTCCCAGAGGAAAAAGACGATGATAACATCAGAATCTTAAAAATCAACAAGATGGTATATGAAAAGGATGAATTTGTAACGGACAAGTTCATCAGCGTTGTCAGTGCAATGACCTACTGTAACGCATCAATATTCCTAATTGTTGATGGCCACAAGAACAAAACGGATTTTTATCTGGGTATCAAAAATGCTAAAGAAGATGATGAACGTAGTGCCTCATCGGTTGCCGATGCTTTGAGGGATTCGTTGCGAGGTCAATTCCCGGGTGTTGAACTCGAAGATTTCTCAACTCAAGGAGAAAATGCCACGACAATGCGTCATAACGAGTTGTTGGAGGGCAGAATCCGGAAAGCAGTCAGTGTGAGTTCCTGTGTGGGTGTCCCATCATACAAGAATAGCAAAGGGGAATACACGAATGATAACTTCATACAAGGCATTGAGAAATTTGCAGTAGCCATGCAGGGTAAAGATTACACTGCAATCATTTTGGCGTCCAATACCGTGCCAGAAGAAATTGCTGCTATTCGTACAGGTTATGAGTCCATTTATTCTGAAATGTCAGCGATGGCAACTAAACAGTTGGCATATTCAACCAACGAGTCCTTATCCAACGCTTACAGCCGAACGAAAGGCCTGTCAAACTCGCTCACCTATACTCATACTGAAGGCGTGAGTGATGCTCACACTGAAGGGACAAGCCACACGACAGGAATAACTGAAACCCATACAGAAACAAAAGGTGAGTCTAAAGAAAACTTCTGGGCTAAAGTTGGCAAACTAGCAGAACCTCTTCTGATTGCTGGTGCAGTAATGAGTGGCCCTGCTGGATGGGTTGCTTTGGGCGCCGGTGCTGCTGCAGGTATTGGTGGTTTTGCAGGCGCAAAAACCAAGAACAAAAGCACCAGTGACAGTGTTGCGAGAAATGAATCCAATACTACGAATACAAGCGATACACATACCACCAACTCCAGTGATTCGGAGGCAAAGGGACGTACTGAGAGTTTCTCGGAACAGAATGGTACAACATCACAAATCGGATCGTCAAAGAACTTCACGATAACGCTTCAAGACAAGCATATTCAAGAGGTGCAGAAACGAATCGAAAAGCAACTGGAAAGGCTTGAGATTTGTGAAAGTACTGGGCTGTGGTCAACAGGGGCATATTTCCTCTCCTACGGCCAAGATCGTGCTAATGCAGAGGTGGGGGCTGCAATATTTCGTTCAATCATGCAAGGGGAGCAGTCGGGAGTTGAGTTCTCGGCTGTGAATACTTGGCAGAATCAAGACAATCAATTTGCTGACATCATTCATTCTGTTAGCACTCTGTCACACCCTACATTTAAATATATTAGCCCAATATTGGGTAGTGAAACACAATTGTTAGCCACTTCGATGCTTAGCAGCAAAGAAGTTGCCATGCTAATTGGACTGCCACGAAAATCAGTTCCTGGATTCCCTGTCGTAGAGCATGTGTCACTCGGCAAGGAGGTGGTTCATACAAGCGGCAATGCGATTAACAATGGAATTGAGTTGGGTTGTATAGTGGATCAAGGGAAGCCTTATGAGGACAATAAGGTTTTTCTTGACACACAGAGCCTCACTCAACACACCTTCATTACAGGATCAACAGGTTGCGGGAAGAGCAATACGGTTTATTACCTACTTGATCAGATTAGAAGGAAGAATAGTCCTGACCTGAAATTCTTGATTGTTGAGCCTGCCAAGGGCCAATATAAGGACGTGTTTGGGGATATTGCCTATGTTTACGGTACAAATCCTATGGTAACAGACTTGTTAAGGATCAACCCGTTCCGTTTCCCTGAAGGTGTTCACGTATTGGAGCATATCGACCGTTTGATTGAAATCTTCAATGTTTGCTGGCCGATGTATGCAGCAATGCCCGCCGTACTCAAAGAAGCCATTCTCAATGCTTATGAGGACTGTGGGTGGGATCTCTATACATCAGTCAACAAGTATTCTAATGAAATGTTCCCGACATTTGCTGATTTGCAGAATTCGTTAGTAATGGTAATCAGCAACTCAGCATACTCCGAGGAGGTCAAGAGCAATTACCAGGGTTCTCTGGTAACACGTGTTAAGTCACTCAACAATGGTATCTGCAAACAGATTTTCTGTCATAACGAACTCGGCGATAAGGTTCTATTTGACAACAATGTTATCATAGACTTAAGCCGCATTGGCTCTCAAGAGACCAAGTCGCTCATTATGGGTATTCTGGTCATGCGTCTTAGTGAGTACCGTGCCAATAGTGACATCAAGCATAATAGCTCATTGCGACATATTACAGTGCTTGAAGAGGCCCACAACATCCTCAAGCGCACCTCACAAGAGCAAAGTATGGAAAGTGCAAATGTAGCCGGAAAATCGGTTGAAATGATATCCAATGCCATTGCCGAGATGCGAACTTACGGCGAGGGTTTTGTCATTGTAGATCAGTCTCCTGGCGCTGTTGACATCTCTGCCATTCGTAATACCAACACCAAGATTATTATGCGATTACCCGAGACTACCGACCGCGAGGTGGCAGGCAAGGCTTCAGCTATGAAGGATAACCAGGTGGACGAGATTGCAAAGCTTGCCACCGGAGTTGCTGTCGTTTACCAAAACAACTGGGAAGAACCTGTCTTGTGCAAGATTGGTAAATATGATGATAAAGAGAAACCTTTTGAATACAAGCCGGATAACAATCAACAATTGGACGATGACCCAACATTACCCCTTGAGACTCTGAAGTTATTACTGATGGGTAGGACTAAGGCTGAAATTTCACCTGAGCCCAACATTGACGATATCATCTCAAAATTGAGTGACTCGCCAATGGCAACGGTAACTAAAATTGCTATTTTCAAAGCGATAAAAGAGTATAAGCAATCTAACAGCCTCAAGTTGTGGTCAGATAATCATTTTGTGGAATTGGCTTGGCTTGTGACCGAAATTCTAGGCTTAAGAAGTGATGTAGCTAAAGAAGCAGAAAGACAGACAAGTTTTGAATCATTGACAGAGAAGTTGTTTGAGATGATTAATTCTGCTGTAAAGGGTCTACCCGAATCACTTTTGCTCCCAGCCAGTCATTGTTTGATGCGTGATTATGCAACACGGAAAGGAGACACGCAGAAGAGGGTATTTTCTGCTTGGTACAAATCCATTAAAAACCATGTGTTATGATTTTAGAAATAGCCACAACAGCACTTGAACTCGCGGGTGGGGATTTATTCCCACTCGCTGAGTTAGCTGAAGGAGAAATGTTGCTTCCTGACATGGAATTGAATCAGTCCTTAGAAGCATTAAATCCTACTGATGGGGATTTGGCAATAGAGGGTATGCACTTTACTGGTGAAGCTGAATTCCCTCTTGATGAACTATCCCAAAACGAAGAGATTCTCTCTGATCGTGAATTGAATCAACCATTAGACGAATGCCTGGAAATAAATGATTCAGATAAATGTATAACAGAAGAGGGTGATTTATCTGCAGAAAAGTACTGGCAATCAGAGCAAACGGTCAACAACTATGACTTTGACCGCAACAGGGCTATTTACCAAGATGATTTAAAATTGGGAGAGCCTCACGACTCAGGAGTGTTAAGACATAATTTAGAGATAGCGACTGGAAATAATCCCGAAAATGCATCCGCCCATCATTTAGTGGGCAATGAGACACCCATAGCGGCTCAAAAACTAGAGCAATATGGCATTGACAGAAATGATCCCACTAACGGTATTTTTTTGCCAAACAAGGTTGAAAGTGATTGTGAGGGCGTTCTACACACAGGCAGACACGCTCAAACTTATTATAACGAAGTTGAACGACGTTTTCTTAACGTCAATTCTCGTGAAGATGTAATCGATGCCCTGCAATCTCTTAAAGATGATTTATATAGTGGTAAACTAGAATTGCAAAACAGCACTACCAACTAATTATGAAAATCTTCCAAGTTACCAATAGCCAAAATGGCTATGCTGACATACAATTTGATGGTATTGATACGGTGTCAATTATCAAGAATGGGAATCTGAGCCAATTACAAGATAGATGTTTTGAATGGAGCATTCAAGATGATGATTCGTCAATTCCAGATTGTCCGTTTTTTATTGGTGTAGTACCTATATTCAGGACTGATAGAATCAGCAAGATAAACAATCTTCCGGATGTAAATTATGCTTCATTTAAAGTTGATGGTACGGATTATACTGCTCTTTATCCAATCACTACTATAGAAGGAGCTCTTGATATTGAAAACTCCGACATAAGATATTTCCGGAATGGTAAAATTATGACAATTGATTCATACGTGTTTCGCAACCGCATTAAATATCCTGAATTCTTTAAAATCAGCGAGTTAAGTCTATATTCATTTGTAACAGAAGGTCTTGCAAAGACTCTGAGAAAATGTGGATTTAATAATTTGGAGCTCATAGAGTGCAAAATTACGAAATGAAATAATTATGGCTATATTTGAACTTGTTGCCCGTAATCAAATGTACCTAGGGGAAGGTAATATTATCCCCAAAGGAGAGCGGCTTACTATGAACATTCATCAGATGGGCGTGAACCAGTATAACCTAATGACGAATCCTGAGAGCAGGAGGCAAGTTATGCAGCAGTTTGCGATTCATGGCATTGATATTAAGCCTAATAGTCCTTATTTAAATGCTGGGCATTGGGAAATTCATCAACGTCCAGAGGGCTTTGCTAAAGCTACCACAACTGAGGTTCAGTCATTCAATCCATTCAGCGAATTCAAGTTGCCTTGGAGTGAAACACCAGCTGGTAATGAAGTAATCAATGATGTTGAAATGAAAAAGGGCTGCATTGAAGTCGTCCAAAACTTCTTCAATGAAGGGGTAGATATGGATTTCGCAGAAAAAGGATTGGAAGGCAGATGCGAAATTGCCTCTCGTTTCTATGATGAGGTTAAAGAACAAATGGGCATTGATGCAAAATTCGATTTTTCAGATATGCCCAAAAACAGTCTGGGAGGTTATGATCCGACAACCAATAGGATGGAATTGAATTCAAATTATCTTGAAAACCACGATTGCAGAAACTTAATGAACACAATTCTGCATGAATCACGGCATGCGTTCCAGAATAAATGCATCCAAAACCCTGATTCGGTAACTGTCAAGCAAAACATCATTGATGTTTGGGCAGATAATTTTAAGAATTACATTTCACCTCAAGATGATTTTGAGGCATACGAAAATCAGGAAATCGAAAAAGATGCAAACTATTTTGCAGATAGTGTTATGAGAAAAGGAGAACTTGTATATGGATAAGCAGAAATTACATCAACTTTTGATCGACTTTGGCTACCCGAGTCATATGATTGAACAGACAATTGAAAAAATCAATCGTTTTCAACCAAAGATCAAAAAGGCTTTCGAGGGATGGGTTGCAAATGGGAAAGAACCAGACATTGAGGTTCATGGCTACGCATTTTCTCAACTGAGGAAAGACTATGGGATGAAAGCTATAGGTGCTTTCATTACTCTGGACTGGTTAGTTCGCGATCCTGAGAATGCGATAAAGTCTCTAAAGAGAGGAATTAGATAATCTCGAAAATACATGATATGCAACGAGGAACGATATTATTCAAGTGTACCGAGTGTGGAAACCACTTTAAGGCTCCTGATATCGAGTATGCAGCTTCAACGTTGAGTGTGCCTCAACGTTGTCCAGAATGTCACAGTTTCAGGACTCGACCGTCGAGGCTTAGCTCAATCACCTCCTGTGATGCCGTCTACGAAAAGATCTGGC
>Ga0247609_10003039_pt1 | contig 17213 bp, 11 predicted proteins | sample 172DNAGHGlowgp2_FD_193487 | JGI IMG/M metagenome (GOLD analysis project Ga0247609, IMG submission 193487) | Sheep rumen microbial communities from Palmerston North, Manawatu-Wanganui, New Zealand - 1728 DNA GHGlow gp2 | ecosystem: Host-associated > Mammals > Digestive system > Stomach > Rumen ...
TAATGGAAGATTTCTTCCCTCTTTATCAAAGATTATTGTTTGAACTTTAGAATCACTAATAATGTAGTTTCTTCTTAATTCTTCAGCAATATTCTTTAACTCATTTATATATGGTTCAACTATTTCGTCATAGCTATCATCTTCTTCATTATCTAATATGAACATTTGAATCAAAGCCATGATTTCATGAATACTGTAATTATGTGCTAAACTTAACTTTCTAGCTAATGTAGCTCTTATTGCTCTTTGTCTTAATTCAATTTGTTCTAGAAGAGCATCACAAAGCTTGTTCTTTCCAGTAAAGAATCCTATGAATCTTTCAAATGGAGTTCTATCCATTATTATTTCTTTATCATCTTTAATCTTCTTAAGCTCTGCTTCTCCAAGAATTCCTCTTACCTTATCTTGAATTCCTCTTTTTAGCTCATTTTCTTCAATAATTGCCATCTCATCAAATCTTGTAATATTTGAATTACCAATAGCAATCTTTGGATTATTAAAGTAGTTAATCAAAGTATTTATTTCGATACTATTCTTAGATATTCTTTCAAGTTCTTCTTCGCTTTTACCATCTTTAATTAATACTTCAATTCTTGATTTTATATTTCTCATTTGATTAATAAGAGTATTAATTACATCTCTCATTTCAAATGCATTATTCAAAGCACTATAATTTGAACCTATAGATCCTGCTATTTTAGCATGATTCTGTTGTTTAGAAATTAAGTTCTTAGTATCTTCCAAAAGTTTTTCAGCCGCAGCTATATTTTCATCTGCTTCTTTTATATATCTATTATTTTCAAGTTCTTTATCTCTAACAACCTTTTCTGGAAGTTCTATAACTTTAGTTTCTTGTGCTACTTCTTCCTTCTTTGGTTCTTCATCTTTTTCTTCTACTTCGACTACTTCTTCTTTATCTTCTTCTGGTTGTTTTGCTTCTACTTTTTCTCCAACATCTGGATTCTCAGCATTTACAACTTCTAATATTTTCTCTTTTTCTATTTCTTCTTCTGTCTTTTCCTTTAATGGTTCTTCAACAGATTCAGTATCTTCAACTTTTTCTTCAATTTCTTCTTTTACTTCATCTTGAGATTCATCTTTTGTTTTCATATCAATACCTAACTCACCACAAATCTTATTTTCTATCTCGCAGCATTCTGCGATTAAATAAACAGCTATATTTCTCTTCCATGTGTTTACGAAATTAATATTTGATTTTCTTACTTCGAATAAGTTCGTTGATATATCTTTTAGCTCATTTAATTCTCTATTAACTCTTCCTATATCATCAATATCAGCTTTTCTGTCAGCATCATTGTAATTACCTGTTAATTCTTTTTCTTCTACTAAAGCTTCTTTTTGTGATAATAATTGCTCTAACTTTCTTATCTGATCAAAGTTTTCAGCATTTTCTTTTTCAAGAGTTATACATTCATCAAGTTTTTTATTTATTTGATATGCTTGTTCAGTAATATAATTGAACAATCCCATTCTCTCATTAGAATTTAACTTTTGTAATTCTTGCTTTTCTAATATAACATCAAAAGTCTTTAATGTCTTTTTTACTCCTTTTACAGTTATATCTTTTTCAACTCCATTAGAAATTGCTTTTATTCTTGTAAAAGGCGTAATTAAAACATCATTTTTGGTAGCCTTTGTTACAAAATCCTTAATAAAGATGTATGGTACCGTTCTATCTAAAATGATGTTCATACTTGATGGTCTACTCCACACTGAAGAATACTTTGTTTCAGCATCATTTTTATTCATTGTGGCTGTCAAAAATTTATCTATGTATGGTTCATTCTTTAATCTTTCGATTTCAGCAATATTTGTTCCTCTATAAACCTCTTTTGATTTATATCCATTTTGATAGTATTGCTTAAGAATTAATGAATACACAGATTTTATATCCATCATATATTTAATTACAGATTCTCTATCATATGAAATTGAAACCGGTTTATTTTCAACTTCATCGCTTAATAGCGAAATATCAGCTTCAGTATTACTAACTAAAAGTTGATTCATTACCTCATATTTTTTACCTAAAAAGTTCTTTAAAGCATCAATTTCTTCGTTTGTAATCTTTAATTCCATCTTCAGTACCACCTCTAATTTTTAACAATACAATTTTATCATTTATATATTATTTAGGCAACAATTTTATAACATTTTTTTATCAACAAATTCACTAAATTTCATTGTATTCTTATGTTAACTATGGTATAATTATAAAGATGTATTTAATACATTTTATGTATATGTAACTCTTTAACGCATCTTGCATAAACTTTATCAGAATTGGGAGGAACATGTTATGGATCAGTTTAGCAGACGAAAAGTGAGTGCAAGACATCATGGAAACATACGTAACCTGTGTCAAGCACAAGCGAAGAAGAACGGAGTGACCGCAATCACCGTACAAGAGTTGACTGATGCCAAGTGCATCGAAGTGCCTGAAGATGGAATTGAAATTTTGGCCGAAAACGCAACCAGATTCTATCCGGAAGTCAGTGACACGAAAGCTAATGTTCGGTTTGTTGGACACTTCAATGTCAGAGGACAGTACACCATTTTTGTCAATGTGGATGGGAGAAGCTATCTGACAAAAAACTGGATTAAAATTCACGCCCCACTCAAGAGGGCCAATTTCCAGCTGGATGCAGATCTTCCTCACCCCTTTGAACACGTTGTGATGGACAAACGCTTCATTTGATCTAAAGAATTCATGTATGTTTTCTTCAAAAAGCCCCACGCTCGTCAGAGCGTAGGGCTTTTTGCCATTTATAAAATTATTGTTTTATTATTTCTATAGCTTTATTTAATTGGGCATCTTCTCCTGAAGTTCCATCATACTCAACTTCATAATCAGGTTCAATTCCAATCTTTTGAATCTTAGTTTCATCTGGTAAATAATATTCTGAAGAAGTAATCTTTAATGCACTTCCATCTTCTAATTCCATTACATCTTGAATAACACCTTTACCATATGATTTCTTTCCAACTAGTGCTTTAACTCTTCCATTTGCCTTAAGTGATCCCGCTAATATTTCAGATGCACTTGCTGTATACTCATTTATTAGTATTACTACTTCTGTATCATCAGATACAATCTGATCTCTTTCAGCTCTTGTATAGTCTTTGTTATTCTTATTATCAACTGTAATCAATTCGACTGTACCTTTAGGAACAAACATATCTATGATATCTGTAGCCTCTGATGCGATTCCACCAGTATTGCTTCTAAGATCTATTATTATTTTCTTAACACCTTTTTCTTTAAGTTTTAAATATTCTTGTTCAAACTCTGCTGCACAACCATCACTAAAACTTACAATTGGTATATATCCAATATTGTCCTCTAATATTTCGCCTTTTACATGATATGCAATAATTCTTTCTCTTTTTATTGTGAAATCTATAGGCTCTCCATCTCTTGCAACTGTTATTTGAACTTCTGTTCCTTCTTCACCTTTAACTTTATTTGAAACCTCATCTGTTGATTGTCCTAATACAGATTCTCCATTTACTTTAATTATTATATCGCCAGCTTTGATTCCAACTGCTTCTGCAGGAGATCCTTCTATAGGTGTAACTACAACTACATTACCATCTTCATTTGTACTCATATATATTCCAATTCCAACGAAGTCACCTAAAGCATCCTGCAAGAACTCTTTCCATTCATCTGGTGTAAAGAATTCTGTATATTCATCTCCCAAACCTCTAAAGTATCCTTTAATAGTTTCGTACATCACTTTTTCTTCATCAATTTTATCTGCTTCTAAGTATGTACTATCAATAATATACCTAAAGTTCTTTAAATTTTCTGAAATAATTCCAATGTTTTCTTTTGCATTAGTTGATGAATTTTTAATTTTGTTCATTCTATTCATGTAATACAAAACTGAAAACTCAGAAGAAAAAACTCCAACTACTAACGCAACTATGATAGTTACTATCAACCATCTTATGCGTATTCCTCTTTTTTCCACCTCAAACTCTTCTTCTAATGCATCTTTTTCGTCTAAATTCATTTAATTGCCTCCAATTTTTATGGTAAATATGCTGTTGGATTAACAGCTCTACCATTTACACGGACCTCAAAATGTAAGTGAGGTCCAGTTGAATTTCCTGTTGAACCAGTAAGACCAATTTGTTGTCCTTGTGAAACAGATTGTCCTACTGAAACAGATCTACTTGATAAGTGAGCATAAATTGTAACTGTTCCATCATGATGGTCTATACCAACATACTCACCATAACTTACATATCTTCCATTTCTCATACATGCTTTTGATATTACTACCGTTCCTGACTTAACAGCAAGAGCAGGTGTTCCAGAACCAACAGCAAAGTCTACACCAGTATGACCAGAGTAACCATAAAATCCACATGTAATATTAGATTTTGTTCTTCCTGCTAATGGTGTACCATATCCAGCAGCACTTGGTTCTACAACCACATAATTATTCTTTCTAGCTAATGCAGCAAGTTGATTTGTAATTTCTCTCTTTTCTGCCTCTAATTCTTCTAATTGCTCTTGTAATTCCTTTTCTTCAGCAGAAAGATTTGCAACTATTGATTGTTTCTTATTTACAGAAGAAGCAAGTTGACTTTTCTTTCCTTCAACTGCTGTTTTAGATGTCTGTATTTCATTTCTTAAATTTTCCAAATCAGCTTTTTCATTTACTATTTGATTTTTTGTCGCATCTATTTTAGCTAGTAATTCTTCATCAGATTGAGCTAAAATTTCAATCGTATAATACTTTGAAATAAAATCTGCTAATCCATCCGCTTGCAGCAACATATCTAAATATGACATATTACCAGATTCATATAACGCAACTAATCTTTTGTCTAATAACTCTTTTTGAACAGCATATTTTTCTTCCTGTTCTTTAATACTTTGATCTTTTTCTGATATCTGTCCTTCCAAAGAAGAAATTTGTGAATTAAGTGTAGATATTTCATCTTCTACAACACTTATTTCACTATTTAACTTATTAATTTGATTCAATTGATCTGTCATTTGTGATTTTGTTCCAGCAAGTTCAGAACTTGTTTCTTTAATCTGTTTATCAAGTTCAGATTGTTGATTTTTTAATTCTGATGCAGTTGCTGCATAAACAGTTCCTATACTTGTTGCAACCATAATCAAAATCATGGTAACAGATATTAACATTACAATTATCGAGTTTTTTACTTTCATAAAACCTCCATTTTCTTTTGTCTTTACCTTGTTAGCTCAACTTTAATTTCATTATTTTTTGAATTCTGCGCACTATTTGAGTATGATGTAATATAGTCAATTGGATTTACATATTGTCCATTAACTCTTACTTCAAAATGTGCATGTGGTCCTGTTGAGTACCCTGTTGAACCAACCTTTAATACTTCCGTTCCTTTCATTACTGTTTGTCCAACCTGAACTAATATTGCAGACCCATGTGCATATAGTGTAGATATTCCACCACCATGATCAATTATTACCATATTTCCATATGCTCTATTCCAACCTGCGTAAGTAACAATTCCATCATTAGCAGCTATAAATGATGCTCCATATGGTGCACCTATATCAGTACCAGTATGTAATTTATAAACTCCTGTTATTGGATGAGTTCTCATTCCAAAAGGAGATGTAATTCTAGTATATCCAGGTACCGGCCACGCCATTGTACCACCAACATATTCAGCACTAATATTAGCAAGTGCAAGAAGTCTAATCTCTTTCTCAATATTTGCTATTTGTGTTTGATATTCCTCAATTTGAGATTCGATTTCAAGTTCTTCTTCACTAAGCTGTGCCATTCTATTGCTCTTTATAATATTCATATTCTCAAGAGCTATTGTGTTTTTCTCAACTTCTTCTCTTGATCTTTCAAGTTCTGATTTCTTTTTGTCTAAAGCCTCTTTAAGTGCTTTATTATACCTCTTTTCAGCTTTGGCTGATGCTAAAAGCTCTTGATCAGCAGCAGTAACCTCTTGGATTAAATAATAATTAGATAAAAAATCTGTAATTCCTCTTGAATTAAATAATAAGTCTAAATATGAAGTGTTTCCCATTTCATACATAGCTACTAATCTTTTATCAAGAAGTTTATTTAATTTTTCATATTTATCCGTTGATGACTGATACTCTTTTTCAGCTTGATCAATATATGCTATCATTGTTTCTTCTTGAGCAATAAGTGTCTCTATTTGTAGTTGTAAATCATTTACCTTTTGGTTAATCTCTGCTATTTCAGCAACTGTAGATGATATTTCATTTTCAATAATTTGGATTTGATTATTATAGTCATCTATGTTTACCTGAATATTTGCTTTCTCTAATTCTAAATCATCCATTGTCTTTTCATCAGATTCTTCCTCTGTCTGAGTTTCTTCAGATAGCACTTCTTCTGATGTAGCAAGTGAAATTGCAAAATAGCTAGAGATAATACTAAAAATTACTAAAATTATAAAATTAATTTTAATAAATTTTTTCATTAACTGTTTATACCTCCAGATATTTCTTCATTGACATAGAACTTCCCATTATTCCAACGCCGATTCCTAGAGCTGCATAAACAATAGCTATTGGTTTTGCAATCTCTTGGAATTGAAGTAATGTAATTCCAATTCTTTGTAAAACTGGAGATACTTCAATCTTTTGGATTAATACATCATATAAGATTCCTACAATCAATAAAGTAATAACTGCAGAAATAATACCAATGATAATACCTTCAACCATGAAAGGCCATTTAATAAATCCATTTGTTGCACCAACATATTTCATAATGGAAATTTCTTTTCTTCTTGCGTGTACTGACAATCTAATTGTATTTCCTATAATAGTTACAGATATTATTAATAATATTACGAATATAATTAAAATAGTAATTCTAACACCTCTAACTAATACGATTAATGTTGATATTGTATTATCATTTGTTGTTATATTTTTAATAATTGTTGCATGATTTGTTGTTTCATCAATTTCTAAATTAACTTGAGTATCTGCATTTTGAGTAGCAATCTTTGCACCAATTCTTTCTATCTCTTCTGTTATATTCTCTGAATTTTCTAGATCAGTTAAAGTGATAATAAATGAAGCTGGGAAAATATTATTTTCTCCTTCATATCCCTCTAACAATTCTGGATTATCAGGCATTCTTTCTTTCATAGACTCTAAAGCTTGTTGCTTATTTTTATATGTTACCTTATTTACTCCATCTAAAGCTTTAATCTCTGAAGAAAATTCTTCTCTTTGCTCATCAGTTGTTTCATCATATATGAATACTTCCATACCTTGTTTCATTTGAACTTGTTCAAGAACATAATTAATATTAGTTCCTATTGCAAAGAATATTCCAAATAGAAACATTGTACAAACCATCGTAATTATTGAAATTGCTGATGATTTTTTATTCTTAAAAATATTTTTGAAACCTTCACCTAAAAAATAACTATGATTCACTGTTATACCCACCTTTTTTATCATCTCTTACAATAACACCGTTTTCAATCTTGATTACTCTCTTCTTCATCTTGTCTACTATGTCTTTTGCATGAGTTGCCATAACAACTGTTGTTCCTCTAGCATTAATTTCATTTAATAAATTCATAATCTCCCAAGCTGTATCTGGATCTAAGTTTCCAGTTGGCTCGTCAGCTATAATCATTGAAGGATTATTAACTAAAGCTCTTGCTAAAGCAACTCTTTGTTGCTCACCACCAGAAAGTTCATCTGGATAGCATTGTGCTTTGTTACTTAAACCAACAAGAGATAGAACCATTGGAACTTGTCTCTTTATATGTCTAGGTGTTGCTTTAACTATATACATAGCAAATGCAACATTTTCATATACTGTCTTATCTGGTAACAATCTGAAATCCTGGAATACTACGCCCATACTTCTACGTAGATATGGTACTCTTTTTGGCTTTAAGAATGTTATATCTTTTCCATTTATAATAATATTTCCATTTGTAGCTTCTTCTTCTTTTAATATAAGTTTGATAAGTGTTGACTTACCTGAACCTGAAGAACCAACTAAAAACGCAAATTCACCTTTTTCAACTGTAAAAGTAGCATTATGAACGGCTTCTGTACCAGTTTCATAAACTTTACTAACATTTTTAAATTCTATCATAATTTCGCTAATCCTTTCCTAAAAAAAGTGCTAATTTTTCTTATATATCATAACAATAATATGCCAAAAAATCAATATTTTTACGAATTTCTAACACAAATTTAACACAAATGTATCATATATTTTTACCCTTAAAAACAACTTAAAAATACCCATACATGTGGATGCTTTTTTCCACATATATGGGTATAATTTTATGTGCTTATTAATTCTTAACAGCTTCTATTATTGCTTTAGCATTTAAATTATAGTAATCTAATAATTCTGTTGCTTTTCCTGATCTTCCAAAGCAGTCTTGCATACCTAATCTTACTAATTTCTTTGGTTCGTTATCAGTAAGAACTTCTGAAATAGCACTTCCAAGTCCACCAATAATACTATGTTCTTCAATTGAAATTAGTTTATTTGTTTCTTTTGCTGCCTTTATAATAGCATCTTTATCAATTGGTTTTATTGTATGAATATCAACAACTCTAATTTTTATTCCTTCCGCTTCTAATTGCTCTTGTGCTTTAAGAGCTTCTGCTACTAATACTCCTGTTGCAAATACAGTTGCATCAGTTCCATCTCCATGAACTATTGCTTTTCCACATTCGAATTTTTGTCCCTCTTCATAAATTTGTGGAGTTGAAGCTCTACCAAATCTAATATATACAGGGCCATTTATTCTAGCTGCTTCTTCAACAGCCCATTTAGCTTCTAAATCATCAGCAGGTGACATTACAGTCATGTTTGGAAGTCCTCTCATTAAATTGATATCTTCTAGCATTTGATGTGTTGCTCCATCTTCTCCTACTGTTATTCCTGCATGTGTTGCACATATTTTTACATTTAAATTTGGATAACATATACTATTTCTAATTTGATCATAAGCTCTTCCTGTAGCAAATACAGCAAATGTGCTAGCAAATGGTATTAATCCACATGTTGCAAATCCTGCTGCTGTAGAAATCATATCTTGCTCAGAAATACCCATATCAAAAAATCTATCTTCAAATTCTTTTTTAAACATATTTGTTTTTGTTGCTCCAGATAAATCTGCATCTAATACAACAACTTTATCGTTCTTTTTTCCAAGTTCAACTAAAGCTTCTCCATAGCTTTGTCTTGTAGCTTTTTTATTTTCAAGATTCATATCTAATTCCTCCTTACCTTAAGACAATTCTTTCATCGCAATTTCATATTGTTCATCATTTGGAGCTTTTCCATGCCAACCTACTTCGTTTTCCATAAAAGATACTCCCTTACCTTTAGTTGTCTTTGCAATTATTGCTGTTGGTTTTCCTTTTGTATTTCTTGCATTTTCTAAAGCATCAATAATTTCTTTGTAGCTATGGCCATCTATTTTAATTACATTAAATCCAAAATCTTCAAACTTTTTATCTATTGGATAAGGACTCATTACATTTTCAACAGTACCATCTATTTGTAAATTATTATTATCAACAAATATGCATAAATTATCTAATTTATAATGACTAGCTGACATTGCTGCTTCCCATACTTGTCCTTCTTCAATCTCACCATCACCTAAAATGCTGTATACTCTATAATCTTTTTTATTTACTTTTGCAGCAAGTGCCATACCATTAGCTGCAGATAATCCTTGTCCTAAAGAACCAGTAGACATATCTACACCATTTGTATGTTTCATATCAGGATGTCCTTGTAAATATCCAGATACTTTTCTAAAACCTTCTAAATCTTTAACTGGAAAATAACCTTTTTCTGCAAGAGTAGCATATAAAGCAGGTGCACAATGTCCTTTTGATAATACGAATCTATCTCTATTTTCATTTAAAGGATCCTTTGGATCTACATTCATCTCATAGAAATATAACGTTGTTAATATTTCAACAATTGATAAAGATCCTCCTGGATGACCAGATTGTGCATTATAAATCATAGTAACTAATTCTTTTCTTATTTCTTTTGCTTTGCTTTTTAATAATTCTTCATCAAAAACTCTCTCCATGTTCTTCCTCCAATTCTTGTTTAATACAGATTCATTATAATATATATTTTTTTATATTTCTTCTTTTTCATACAAATTTCACAAAAAAAGCAGTATGTGTTAACATACTGCTTTCCTTATTCTCTTTATTCTTTTTTATCATTAATTTTTCTTACCATGCTGAAAGTCTTAATAATTAATCCAAGTCCTACTGCAATCAATAGCATCATTATTACATAATCAACCATTGTTGTTGTAACAAAAGATATTCTAATATTTAAAATAATTGAAGCTATAATAAATACTGAACCTGCAATTGTAATTAATCTTGCAATAATAGATTTTGGATCATTAACTAGCCATACTACACCAATCATAAGTGGTATAATAACAATTCCTGTTGAAACGCTTATTCCACCAATGCTAATTCCATAAAATCCTGAATGTACTACAGCTTTACTTAATAAGAAAAATATACCAGCTGCGATTGAAATAATACCAATGTAAAACTCAACAAAGTCTGTTGCTTTCTTTTCTTTCTCTGCCACTTCTTTTGTCCTCCTAATTATAATGGGAATACTCCGAACAAATATCCTTTTGGTAAGTGCCATAGAACTATTCCTCCTGCTATAGCATAACCCCACCATGGAATTGATTCGCATAATTCAATAAAAGCATACCAGAAGTTCTTAACTGTTGCTTTTGTTGCATCCCAATTAAATATATCCTTTAATTTATGTCCGAATATTGTAAAGTCGGTTAAATCCATTCCAAAAACATCTGTTAAATCAATTTCCCATCCAAATAAGTTAAGAATATTGGTTTTATCTGGTACTTGTTCATCAGTAACAACGGCAACATTATAACCTCTTATTTCAGTACCTTTAAACTTAACTTGATAGTCTTTAGTTGCACCAGGTTCTATTCCGTTAATATCAACATATTTAGTTGCAGCTAAAAGTCCTCTTTTACTGTATAAGTCAATTTTTAAATTTCCTAAATCATCATTGCTTGATGTATTATTCTTAATTTTAAAATTAAGATAACCATTAACATTTGATGCTCTACCCTTTACATCAGTAATATCGATGTCATAAGCTGCTGAAGGTATTATATTACCATTCATCTTCTTATACATGTTTGCAATTAATCCTTCTTCTAGGATATGAGATACAAACATAAAGCCCAATATTAAAACTGCGTATAATAGAAATGTTTTCATTCTATCCATACTAAAATTTCCCCTTCTTTTACATACTCTAACATATTTATTATACTACAAATTCATTAATATGTAAATATTTATACTCTTTTTTGTACCTTGCATGACTTCAAAAAATAAAAGATAATATCTTTCGACATTATCTTTTATTAATACTTTTATTATTCTGTATAAGGACTATATTTTACCATAGGTTTAGCTCCTTCTCTAGTTGAAAAAGCTACATTTACAACTATTGGATTATCCATACCTTCAAAATTAAATCCAATGTTTACTATGAAAAAACCATTCTCAGTTGTAAAATTTGAATTCATAACTCTACAATTTAGATACTTTTGTCCTGTGTAGCCTGAATCGATAAAATGATTAACTATAGCTACATATTCTTCTTGAGATTCGGCTCCAATAGCCTCAATAATATCATTTTTATTATTCTCATAGAAAGTTTCTATATTGTCAGTTTCCATTTTTGGTAGATAGTTAACAAATTTATATAGAGATCTATATAAATCACTAAACTCATTATCTCCCTTATATTGTCCATACATTCTAGACAATCCATTTGGGACAATTTTATCATCTAGATAACTAGAAAGTTGTTCTTCCATAATATTCAAATCTTCTTTTGAATATTCTCTCTTCATACTTCTAGGTTTACTATTATTTAATACTATAATGCCTATTAAGCAAATAACTATTATTAATACCATTATAGATAACACAGCAATACTTTTATTTTTTGTTTTCTTCATAATTTTCATTCCTTTTTTTCGAAAGTATTATTATCAAGGAAATGGTTTTTAATCCATTTCCTTGAAATTACTAACCATTAATCATAAGGTCCAACCCAGTTATCGGCTCCTTTTTTAATATGATAGAAACCAGAAGCTTCTGTAATCAATTCATAAGTACCTCCACCATCGCAGAACTCTGTCCATGGTGTATCTGTATCAAATATTACTTCGTCTCCTTGTGAACCTTCTTGATATAGAAGCCATCTTCCTTCTGTTGCCAAGATACCTCTATTATGACCTCTTCTTGATAATCCTGCTGCATAATTCATATTAGTGCCCCAGTGGTTCTCAAAATCAGCTACAGTTAACGTTCCATTAGCATTAAATATGTCTATAACTTGATAGCACTCTGATGGACTCGCATGTGACAAGTCAATTAAAGCGAATAGATATAGATCATCTAATTCTTGATTTGCTTTTTCTTCTATAGTTTCTTGAGCAGCCTCTAATACAAGTATAAATACATCTTGTGCTTCTTCTTTAGGTACTTCTCCTGCAGCTAAGTTGCTCTTGAAATTAGGGAATTGTGATTGAACTGTTGGAAGTTCTGCAACTGCACTAGTTAAACCAAATGCTGTTGTATTTCCTGCACCATCCTGTAAAACCTCAACACCATATGTTGAACCATGATCTCCACTTTGATAGAATCCTTCCTCTAAGCAACCTAAGTAATATGCTAATTGTTCAAATTCACATTCTTGACTTTGTTCACCTAATTCATCAAGTTTCATGTAATCTTCAACATTTTCAACGTTCTCGCCTTCTCTGTTAAAGAACTGAATTCTCAAGTAATTACCCATTACTCTATCGCCTTCATACTTTAATGTACCATCATCATTGTATTGAGGTGTTCCGTCTTGAGATCCACCTTGTTGATCTTCAGGAACTCTATAATAATCAAAGCCATTGTCGTCATTTTTCCTGATTTCATATCCATCAGCTGTTCCTTCAATTAGCTCTTTGTCTGTCATCGTTCTTCCTAGAACTGTTCCTTCCTTAATGAAGATTGTTCCATCAACCTCCATTGCTGGAAAAGCATCTCGTTTTAATTCTACTTCAACATTCTGTTTATTTGTTGCAGTTTCACTAGCTAGCATCAATTCCTTTTCAGGCTCATATAAATTAAGCATCTTAGGTTTCTCACCTTCTGTAGAAGCTGCTAGGTTATCTCTATTTATTCTGAAATCGTCCATTGTAAGCTTATTATCGCCTGATGGTTGCTGTTTAAACATCTCGTTCTCAGCTTCTTCTCCAAGAGAAGCAACTAATTCCGTATCTGGTGTTTCACATAAGAAACCATCTATATACACAATGTATCCATCTAATCCACAATCTGCATAGTCTTCTAAGAATTCTTTATATCCTTGTTCTGTTACAACTCTATTCTTTTCAGAATCTGGGATACCTTCATCTTTCATGTAATCATTATATTCATCCGGAGAACTAAATTTATCTACATAATTATAGTGTTCTCCATTTACATTCCAATAGGTTCCAGCCTTATCTATCTTTTCAAAGTTCTCTTGATTTAACATCAATATTTTTGCATAGCCAACTCTATCATAAATATCTGTTGTTTCGTCAATTGAAGCATCAATTTCAGTATTTTCTGTTGTTTGAGTATTATCAGTTGTTTGCTCCAAATCTAATCCACTTATAAATGGACTTTCTACACCATATTTTAAGTCAACATTTGTTCTATAGAACTCTGTTACAACTTCATCGCCATTATCTATTTCTCTGGTTGATTTTGTATTCTTATCGTTTGTTCCGTATGTTCCATAGTCTAGTAATATACCTGTTACTGGAGATACAACAGCCTCATTTCCGCTATATCCCTTATATGGATCAGAACTCTCTTTCTTACCAGGCATTAATCTTATAATTAATTCTATATCTCTATCCTCATAAGAAGTATCACGTGGTCCTCCTGCTTGAATACCTGTTGTTGAACCAGTATCCCAGCAAAATGTTTTTCCATAATCTTTATATGAATCTCCACAATATGTACTTACGTGACCATCATAGAATAATGTATCACCTGGCTCAAGGAATCCACTATTTGCTGCACTAGCAAATTTTGTTCCATCTGGTGGAACAATTACTTCTGCACCAGCATCTATCAATTCTTGAGCACAAACATTTGACATATCAAGTGTTCCAGTATGTCCCATATGAGAAGAGAATGTGTGTCCTTCTGATAAAGCTCCCATCTTTTGAAGCATCCATGAAGCATTTAATGAACAGTCAGTTGTATGATGTCCTGTTGTATGAGCTTCTTCAAAAGTTCCCATAGAGTGGTCTTGTAAGTATGTCCATCCTTCGCCTTTATATATATCAAACATCTTTTGGCTCTCTTCCCACCACTCATCTAGTGACAATAAGTTTGCCTTTGATGGGCCGCCTCCCTCAGGAGCACCAACAGATGCATATTGTGTTGAGTTAACTCCTGCCAAAGCTCTTATTTCTTGTTTCGCTCTATACAAATCATTTCTTGCTTGTTGTGCATATAATTGTTGTTCCATACTTCCAGGAGGATTATTTGCACCAGCCGTTTGTCGAGCTTGATATTCTTCATCTGACACTTCATTTGCCAACAACTGAATAGCCGCAATTAATGCCCCTTCATTAGCTTCTATAGCGTCATAATCCTTCTTAGAATGTAGTAATGTTCCAACCGTATGCTCATTTTTATCTAAGAATCTCTTTGGATAACCACCAGATCCAATTTCTGGTACTGGGAATTCTAATAATTCTGCTGTACCGTCTGTTAAGTCTGCTTTATCGAAATATCCAAGTTCTACTACTAATTCTTTAAAATCTCTATATATGTAATCTGCATCTAATGTATGCATATTTTCAAGCATGTTAAATGCTGCTAAGTTATCACTATTTAACTCTACATGTCCAGCTAACTCTTCTGCTGTAATTGTTTTTGTTGATGTTGGATCATTTGAGTCTTTTATTTCTGTAGTCTTATCGCGGAAATCTATTCCACGTGATTCACTATAAACTGGTCCGTAGTTAACACCTTCATTTTTTCTCAATCTTACTATAGCTTCAGCTTTCTCTAAATCATGATCATATCTAAAATATAAATTGTTTACAAACATATCCTTAATTAAAGGATTGGTCTCTGCTCTCATGCCATCGCCAGTTTGAAGAACTGTCTCTGTCTCAACATCTATGAACATTTTCTTCATAGCTTCTTTTTCTAAATCAGAACTTGCTTGTTCAATTTGTTCTTCAGTAAATAATGGTTTTTTAGAATGAGAATTCTCTTGATCAAAATCATATGCTGAATAATATCCATTTTGATGATTCCATCTGTAATCGTCATATATGCTTGCAACTTTATTTGTTACTGCTTTTTTTACATATCTTTTTACTGTATTACCATCTTTGTCTGTGATAACTCCGCCAAGCTCATATAATTTAATATCTGTCTCTGGTGTATCTTTTAATTCCCCTCCTGGTAATACCTCATACAATTTTTGGTATCCTTCAAGTTCTGGATTTTCATTTTTTGTCCATGTCTCATATAATGTCCAACGTTCTTTTACTAAAGATTCATAATCATAATCATAGTCAACAATATTTAAATCATCAGAATCTGACTCACTTATCATAAAATATACATCTCTATACCAATGATTTGAAACTTTCTCAATATATGGAATATATGTATTGTAGCTATAATCGTTTTCTTTACCTAGCATTCCCATAACATATTCTAAATAGGCTCTACAATCATCACCTACAACAAATGATTCTTTAGTTGTAATTTGACTATCTGAAACTACCTCTTTTGTTCCATTGTATTCTATATATTTTCTAGTCTTCGTTTCTCCATTTTCAACATAGTCTTCTGTTTTTACTGGATATGGTACAATATTTCCTGATCCATCATCACGCATTACTACTTCAGCTGTTTTATTTGAATCAACAGTACAACCACATTCATATGTTCCATCATCACCTTGTTTATGACATGGTGGAACTAACCCTAGTTCAATTACTTGATTAAACTCTTCTGATGAAATATAACTATTATCTATTGCAGCAATAATTGCGCTGAATATATTTCTACCTGAAACACCCGTCATAGTCTGAGTTAATGTTTCATAAGTTATATCTCCATTTGTTCCTTGATATATAGCTGCAGCCTCTCCATTAGATTCATATAATTGAACTGCTACTTCCGTATCAAATGCATTCTGCATATCATAAGCTAAGTCAGGCATCATTGTTGCAGCATGAACAGAAAGTAAGAATTCAAGTGGCATACCATAACGTCCTGTCCATCCCTCTAAGCTATACTCCATTGGCTCATTGTAATCAAAAAGTCCTAATAGCTGAACCTTCATTGTTTGGCTACTAGCATTTATCTCAATTGAACCCCATTCCCAAGAATCATAAGCATTTCTAGAAGGCGTTCCATCTTCATTTGCCTTATATAATGTAATCATACCTGTTCTATTTGATAAACTATCTGAGAATATTGAAGCAAAATGATCCCATAAAGCTTCATACCAATGCTCTGTATTTACGTTAAAGTTTCTAATTGTATACATATAGTTATCTGAAATAATATAATTCATTACGAAATCACTATATGCACCAATTATTTTATTTTCATCGTCTCTTAGTACACCTTGTTCAGTATCAACATACATTGTTCCGTTATCTTTATCAAATTTTTCGGAAATTATTTTATCAACTTCACCATCTGATATATCACTCGTGACGAAATCCGTTAAGAAACCATCTTCTTTTAGACCATATCCCATGGTCTCTAAATAATCTAAAACTTCATAGATTTGGCTCCTTTCGACGAATGTCTCATCACCTTTACCAAACCAACTAGCTAATCCCTCGCCTAATGCTTTAACTAAATTCTTCAAGTTTTCCATTATCATTCCAGGTATCGTTAAAAAGAACGCAATAATACCAACCACAAATATTATTATCAAAATAATTATTGCGGCTTTTATTAAAAATCCTTTAACAACTGTTGCTGCGCCTTTTAATGCTGCATTCTTAGCAGTAGCTCGCTTCACAATCCTTTGCATTCCTTGTGCTTTACTTTTTGCACCCCT
>Ga0247609_10003040_pt1 | contig 17211 bp, 21 predicted proteins | sample 172DNAGHGlowgp2_FD_193487 | JGI IMG/M metagenome (GOLD analysis project Ga0247609, IMG submission 193487) | Sheep rumen microbial communities from Palmerston North, Manawatu-Wanganui, New Zealand - 1728 DNA GHGlow gp2 | ecosystem: Host-associated > Mammals > Digestive system > Stomach > Rumen ...
CCAGACTTTAAAGCATTTGCAATAGCGGATAAAGAAGAAGCTCCACCAATAGAAGAAGCTAATTTGCTTATTAACCCTAAAGTTGCAGCCATACTCATGATTTTTATCCTTGACCTGGAGCTGTTGAACTTGGGCCTGGGAATATACCCGGATGAGTGTGGGTAAGCAAACCAACTTGTCCATCTCTTGCTCTAACATCTTTTGTGACAACCAATTCGCCTTCTATTTTTACATCACCTTTTATTGTATTGGTTTTGCATGTAATTGTGGCAGAATTTGCATTTATTGTTATCGGACCATTTATACTTATGGTTGCCTGTGTTATTTTTGATATATCTATTTTCCCTTCATATATCATTTTAAGCGTTTTATTTATCTTATCAACACCTATAAATTCACCATTCTGAGTATAAATACCGTAAGATCCTAAATATTGTCCATTTGAAGGTGTGGCTGAATTTTTCTTATATAAGCTTCCTAAATATAATATAGAGTTTGGATCGTTTGCTATAAATATCGTCAAAACCTTAGTCCCGACTTCTGGTATGGCATGGCTAATATCTGCACTGCCAAACCCCATAAAAGAAGGACCAACACGAGCAGCCCAAGGCAAATCGGCATCAGAAATATTATCATGTAAAACATCTATACGAACTTTTACACGATATGCATTTTCTGGATCGTTATTGGCCACAACGGTTGCAACATTGAAAGGATTTGTAAAAATGTTTGTGCTTATTGTTGCGTTTTTCATAATTAATAGCTTTCTGTACTTAAACCGTTATATCCTTGTGAACATAATTCTACATCCATACTTACAGTAGAACTTGATATATTTGTCACAATTTTGCTAATAATGTATTTTATTTTCAATGACTCTATATCGCCATCTTCTCTTGATGTTGATGTGGCATCTATTGTACACACTTGTGAAAGTTTTATTGGTCTAAACAATTCACAGGATAATCCAAGATATGTTGAATATGTTGATAATACACGCCTATTTTGCATTTCTGCTATAAAATAATTTTTATGATGATTACCAACATCAAATGATAACAAACTCTTACCCAAGCCGTTTGATAATTCTTTGTTTATATTGATAATTTCACTTGTTGCTCTTACTTTGTTTGCGTTTGTTTGTTTTGTTGAGTAAGAAGATAAATCAAAATGATGACATTCACCATCATAACCTCTATTGAACAGATTTTCTTCTCCGGGATTTGTTTTTACTATGATATTTCTATATCTAACGATTTGATCATCTATATCTTGATCTTCCGTATCGCCATAATAAAACTTTATTATATTTTTGGATTCATGTATTAGTTTATCTATATCTAAATAAAACAAATTTTTACTTTTATTCATAAACCAATAAAAGCCAGATTGTTGTGAAGACCATCCGTGTGCTGCTATATAACTTAACCATTGACCTAAATTAGCTTCAGATGGAGCCCAAAGTTGTTTATCTTGTGTTTGATGAATACTACCAGCTAATTGGTTATTTTTCATTACGGCATTGAAAATTTCTGATGAATTATTGTTTGCACTATATTTATTTGGTGCCCTGAAAAGCTCATAAAAATCTATCACACCTTCTATATAAAACGAAAACATATTACCAAAAGGTAATGCAGAAAACTTCATCACTCTAAAAACATATTGATCATTTATTTCAAAGATTTCTGATTTTATTTGTATTGTTATTTTTGTCCCATCAACAATTGGATAATTATCTATAAAATCAGGTGATGAGTTGAATGTTATTTTGCAAACCGGAACACTATCTACAACAGCTTCATAGATACTACATTTTATTTTATTTGCACAGCCTGAATCAAAAAGATCCACGTCATGTATTAAAATATGAACATCATAAAAATCATTTACTATCATTTTTAGTTCAGCTCAATAATTGTTCCAATTTTTGATTGATTTTTACTGCTTGTTTCTTTTTCAATTGCATGATTTGCCAATATTGCTTTAGTAAAAGCATAATACATAAAATTGTATTTATATTCTACAAAAGGATTTACTAAAAGATTTGTCAAACAAATATACCACCATAAGTGTTCATTGTTGTATAATTGCATAGCAACCATATCTGGCATATACTCTTGAACTTCTGGTAGAATAAATTTTGTATGTTCATTATTGGTATTATTTAATTCATCTATCATCCCGGGGATAAGTTTTACCAACCCAGCATTGATGTCTGACACAACTTCGCCATTATTATCAACAGTGGTAGTAGAAAACCAATATGAAAAATCATTATAATTATTTGAAAACAAATTACTCATATTATATTCCCTTGTTTGTTAGATTATCCGCCAATACCATTTGGATATAAGCTATTTGAACCAAAAATACTTGATGAATTCAAATCAGGCAGCGTAAGTGGAGTACTTGGATTTTTATAGGAATCTAATAAAGTCATGTTTGCTCCACCCGTACTAACCTTGCTCATTTGATTTTTTCTTTCTTCTTGTTTATCTGTTATATATTGATTTTCTCTTTCCATTTCATCTTCTGATTTTTTTATTTCATCGGAAGAAGCTTTTACAGATTCTTGTTGATACAACATGTCTTTGAATGTAGCTCTTGTCATACCCATAACAGTAGAAACAGTAACTTCTAATTCTGCTTGTATTGGTTCCAAATGTGCTCTGTATTGATAATCTGTATCTTTTGTTGTTCCTATAAAATTATGTAACACCATTGCTTTTGTGTTTGGAAATGTGACTTTTAAATCTTTTATTACACACCAATCAAGAAGTAGCATACCGCCAACTTGAACACTTATTCTGTCCCATTTTTTCTGTTCACCACCAATTTTTGCTTGTGTTGTATCTGCTATTTTATCTTTGATGGATAATGCTTTTCTTTTTATCAAAGAATCCCCACCAACAGCCTTTCCGTGTCTTGCTCTATATTCTAATGAATTTATAATACCTGGCCCTGGTGTACTTTCATAAGTTCCGTTACGTGCAATTTCTGGAAGAATTGCTTCACCAAACAAATCAATGGCTTCTTGATAATTTACATTTGATCCAGTTGCTGAATCGTCTATTACTGGAATTCTAAAAACAATATCCATTCTTTTAGGTGATTGCCAAACTTGTGAAGTGTCTGTGCAAAATGCAGTAGATACGTTTCCATTTGTGAATTCTTGTGCTACAGCATTTACAATTTGATCACCCATCAATGTTATTGGGTTACCATAATTACCACCTATTGAATATGTAAAGCTTTCAGGTAGCATCGATGTGATAATTCTTCCAATTTTATTTTTTGTATTTCTAAAATAAAACGTCAACGCATGGAATTGTTTTAGCTTTGAATCTCTATGATATTTGCCCAATAAATCCAAACAATACCAATTTTTCTTTGTGCTTTTCAAATTACCAATAAGATTTGGTATCCAATTTGGACCAGATAAGATCGTTGGATCGTTTATGTTGGACATAATGTTACTTGTACCTGAACCGTAACCAGCATAAACTTGTATTGGACTTGGCATTATTCTATTCTCCGATTACATTATTGTTTTACATTTAATACTTTTAGATTTTCGAGATTGTTATAAAAGTCTTGGAATCCATTATCTTGGTATGTTGGTGCTTGATCAAACATTCTCTTTGCCATTTCAAGATAGTTATTATCAAGTTTTTGTTGAACTGTTGGATCTAGGTTGACTTCTATTTGTCTCAATGTATTCAATATTTCGTTTTGTACACCAGCTTGTTCTTGTTGATATTCTAATTCTCTATAATCTGGTGCTTCTGTTTCGTAAGACCCTTCTGATGATGCTGTTGCTTGTTCTTGTTGTTTTTCTGCATCAAGGTCTCTCTTTACGTCTCTTGCTAAAATAGCGGCATCCATAGCAATAGAGGCAGCTGTACCGATACCAGGAATAGTTCCAAGCAAACCAGAACCCATTTCCATAGCTGCTCCAGTCCAGTCTCCTTGTAATGCTTTTTTACCTGCGAACCACAAACCTGATAACACACTAACACCAGGAATCTTTTTTAGGATACTTTTTCCAATTCCTTTTGCGACACTCTTTGTTGCGGCTTTTGTGGCTGCTTTACTTGCGGCTTTTGATGCGACTTTTTGACCAACCTTACTAACTATTTTTGCTCCAACTTTATTTAGTGGTTTTGCTACTTTCTCAATTATTTTTCCAGCAGATTTAGTAAGTGTTTTGCCGGCTGTTTTTAGAGCTTGCATAAAACCACTTTTCATAAGTTTAGAGCCAAGTTTTGAAAAAGCCTTCATAATTGAAGAACCTGCTTTAGTAAGAGGCCCTTTCAATACACCCCAAACTTTTGATCCTAGTTTTTGGAATGGAGTTTTTAGTACTTTCCACATTTTTGACCCAAGTTTTGATAATGGGGCTTTCAATACCTTCCATGCTTTTGAGCCAAGTTTACCAAGTTGTTTTATAACCCAGTCAATTGGCTTACCTAGTCTTTTTAGAAGATATTTGATACCGAAGTCTTTTAGAGGTTGATATCCACTTAAAATACCAGCAAGAAGAGGAAGGGCATATTTTAGTAGTTTACTTAGCCAGCTTTCTTCATCTGGCTTTTCTTCACCACCTTTGCCACCGCCCATCTTATCAAGAACTTTCTTAAATCCTTCTGAGACGGTTGATCTTAGGTCGTATACTGGTTTGGCAGCTTCTTCTCTTCTGTTCACACTCAATGCTCCTTCTTCTTCATCGGCTTTTCTGGACCACCGACCAAGAGTTGCATTTAGTCCTTTATTGATAAACCTTCCACTAGCACTTAGACCTTTTTTAGCTATTTTATCTATTGGAAGTCCTGCTGCATTTAGCCCTTTCCCAAGCATAACGCCAACAGGTCCAAGAACACCAGCTAAAGCACTATTGATTATACCTTTATCTATTTTATCAACTGCTGCACTAAAATTCTTTTCTTTTTTGTTTTCTTCGTATTCTTGTTGTTTTCTCCAGTGTTCTTCCTCTTTTCTTTGTCTATCTGCTTCTTTTTGTGCTGCAGCTTTCATTTGAGCTTCGATTTGTGTTGTTTTTTTCGCCATCAATTCAGTTTGGCCAAGAAGCATTTTAATCATAGCAGCATCGAGGGCGGTTTTATTTCCTGAGTTGTCCCTTGTTGTTCCATTTATTGTATCTCTACTACTATCATTTGTGTTGATTTTTTTACTTCCATCTTTTAGTACGGAAGCTTTAGAGATATTTATTCCCTTTATGCCTGATATTTTTGTTGCCATTTTACATTCCTGCTACAGCGTTTTCACTATCTTGATCTTTATTTCTCTCATAGTAATCTTTTCTGTAGAACCATTCGATATATTCCATAGGCATTGATTCTAGATCGCTATAAGATAAATGCATTGTTGTTATCAAATAGTATTCACGTTCCAGAAGTTCCTCAATCGTTATTAGTGGAAAAAAAGCTAGCAGGGTCTATATTATAGCTTTCTGCCACCTCCTTACCACATTGAGCACATTTATGCTTTACTTCCTCTTTTACTCCCCATCCATGATTACCAATAAATTCTTCTATCTTGGCAATATCTTGAGAAGTAATTTGACCTGTTTTGGCCATTTCCCAAGTTTCTTCTAATGGTTGCCACCGATCTAACAAAGTTAATTCAGCAGCAAGAAGCCTCATAAATATATCCGTTGGGTCTTCGTTTTTGCTTTTTAGAAATTCTGTTACTTTATTATCGTCTTTTATTTGTTTAAATCTAATTGCCACTTCACCAAAATTTTCAAGGTCAATTGTGTCTTTTAGTTTTTCATCTAAAGTTTCAATTTGCAATTCGTCAATTTTGATCTCAACGCTTTGTCTTTTACCACAATCTTCACATGTATAATAAAGTTTTAGTGGAAATAATTTATATGTAACTTCACGAATTTGGTAAATCAAGAACACATAATCTGGATAATAAAGATCTTCAAATTCTATGCCTGTTGTTTTTACCAATGATTTTACAAAGTTCAAAAACACTTTATCTTGTGCTTCTTCGTTTGCGGCATTTACCATTTGAGAATAAAATTTCTTTTGTTCAAATGGTGTTATTTTTTTGATTTCAACTTTTATACCTGGGTCATAATTCAATTTACCTGGTAGGTCTACATCATAATATTCTGGTTGTAACATTTAGGTCTCCTTTTTATAAAATAATATCTTTTATTCCGATTTCACCAGAATTTCTTCCAGCGTAACCAAAATCTTCTTGAACGCCGCTGTTTCCATAAGCTCTTTCTGTGGAAGCAGCAAGTTGTGTATCACTAATAATACCAAGAGGATTACCAGCAGTGAATGTTGAAATAACTGATGATGTGATGTATTTGGAATCAGCTATAACACGATCAACATTGAATTTTTGTGTTATACGTAATCTTTTTGGATCTCTTGTGTATTGTAATTCAAAATCGCTTTGTGTAATTGGGTAACAGCCTTTCAATAAGAATCTTGCTGTTGGAACTGCACCACCAACACCAAAGAATAAAACTGTAATATCTCTTTTATATTGCCATGGATAATAATAAAATTCATGATCTTGATTAAATATCAAATCTTTCCATGCTTGAATATAATATTGAGCCAACATGCCTGTATCACAAAACATTGTAATATTTGCTTCTTTTGCGTCTTCTTTATCGACAGGCATATTATAATACGTTGTAATTGCTCTAATATTTGTGGAATTTTTGAATCCTAATGGAGCAAAATGAATAGATTCTACAATTGGATAATAAGGATAGTTGATACCACCAATCCCGGTAGGTAAATTCATTTTAGGCATGATAACTTCCCAGCGATTATCTATCTGTTCGTCTGGCATCATGTCTATACTTAATTGTGATCTAAATCTAAGACTCAATGTAAAATCCTTTATTATATAGAACTGTTATTATTTTCTATTTTGTGTTATCAATTTCCCTTGTTTATTGCCTTCTCTGGCCGCTATACCTTGAACTAATCTATCCATTTCATCATCGTCAAGATCTTCAACTGTTTTATTATGTACATCAACTCCATAACGATCTCTAAGGAAGTTTGCATAGCCACGAGAGTCATTTTTATCAGAAGAGGGTGCGTATATTTCTTCTATCATGTGTGCAATATCTCTTCTGGAGCCGTCTTTTCTGTATGAGAATCTTCTTTCTTTGAGTTTTTCTCTTAGTGCTTTTTCTCCGGCTTCTTCAGATGGGAATATGCCGAATTTATGTCCTTCATTATCTTCCCAAACCCCAATTGCACCAGCTTCTTTTGCTTTTTCCAGTGATGAGAAGCTAAGATTGCCAGGATTGTTTGTTCTCCACGCTTTATTGCCACCTTGCTTTACTACAACGTTCCCGTCTTTATCTGTATATGTAACTGCTAAATTTCTTCTATCTGCTTCGACTTCTACAATATCTGTGCCCTTCATATCATCAGTTATTACTCTTTTATATGTTTTCTTTTGAGGGGCTGTTTTGTCTGTATATATATCTTGTCCCTGAGTAATATCTGGCAAAGTATTTATATAATCAAAGTAGCGACTATCATAATTAGCTTCTTCTGGTGGTTGACGTGAGATTTTGATGTTTCTAGTTGATTTTACTGCATCTAGGTGTTTTATTGTCATTCCACCATAATGTCTTCTTCTAAGTATAATAGCTGGGTTGTTGTAAAGAGTAGGACTTAGAGCCATAATTATAATCCTAATAGTTTTTCTTCAGAGTACCAATCATAATTAAAATCTATATCTACGGTAACTGGCTGTGAACTACTTGGATCTATTTTTATTTCTTGTATTTTGATTGGATAGAAACCTCTTAGATATATTCTTTTAGTGTTCTGCATTTTTGGACCACAGATTTCAACAGATGCCATGCTAACATAAGATTCAGAAGGCATCATAATTCCAGTAACAGGGTTCATAATTAGGTCACACCAGTCATGAATACTTTGTAGCACATCTCCATTCATATTCTCGGTAACAGAAACTCTCCATGTACCTGATTTATCTTGGAGCGATGGTCTTTTTCTATAATGGTTGAAAATTACTGTATCAACCGTTTTTATTACTGTTCCGGGATATGTCCAAGATGTTGCTCTAAGTTCAAAATCTTCTTTTCTAACCATGCCACCAACCAATGCAGTTCCAATACCACGAGAAATATGAAACTTGCATTGATATTGTCTTAAAGGATCATCTAAGTTATTTATTGATTTTATTTGTGTTAGTGCCATTTTATAAACTTCTTTTGGGGGAGATTTTGTAACACTTAATAGAACTTATCAAAAAAACAAAAATCCCCGCTAACTTATTTTATTGATAGCGGGGAGAACAGACAACTATAAGGAGAAAATATGTTATAAAGAAAATTACGGTCTGTTTTATTCTTGTTCACCTGACATCAAGAAATATGAGTAGTGTAATGTGCAGCTCATATTTACAGGATCGGAGCTAGAAGGATTGATTGTACCATCTACTTGAACTTGTGTAGGATACAACATCTTTAGTGTTAGTGCTTTTTCTGCTGCCCCCTGTGGTTTTGGATCATATAAATCAGGATTCAATAGATTTACTTTAGCACTTGTCATATATTCTTCATGTAATGCAATAGTACCAGCTGTGAAGTTGTGTGCTAATTGCATCCATTTACGGAACCCATCAATAACATCACCTGACCAAACTTCTGTAAAGGTAACATTCCAATCACCTTGACGAGTTTGTTTACCAGCGAATTGACGATGATGACCGCCCCACCAAACTTCTGTAGCATCCATTTGTACTGTTGGAAAGCTAAATGACTGTGCACGAAGTTCTAGTTGTTCAGCACTAAAATTGAACACGCCTGCTGGTAATACAATATTGAAGTCAATCAAGAACTGCTTGATAGGATCATTCAAATTGTTTATAGATTTTAAGGTATGAATACTCATCGTTTATTTTCCTTTAGTTGTCTTTTATTATGCATTTGAAGAAACTGTGATTTCTGCATCTGCACCCATTACAATTGTATTCAAAGCAATAAATTCTGTTGTATATACTGGCCATAGGTAAATATCGATTACCAATTGGTTGTTTTGAATTACATATGGAGTATTGTTAGAATCATCGCAGATAACTTGATAACGATTCAAACCACCACCATTCAAAACTTCATCCAAGAATTGATTGAATTGTAATGTAATTTGCATACGTTCAAATGGGGTATTGTTTTCAAACAAATGATATCTAGCAGCATCACGTAATGTTGTTTCAATATAGATAACTGTACGAGCAACATTGATACGATCTAAGGCAGATGGTTTCATTTGTAAGGTCTTTTGACCCCAGTTTGCATAACCAGCCACATCTCTAATACCACAATTCAATTGATTTTGATATAATACACCACCTTCATCTTCATCATAGTAAGATGTTAAGCCTGTAGGAGAAACAACTGAAGATGCGTAGTAACCACGATTTGGACCAGCTGCCGCAATCCAAGGTTTGCCTGCAGCGCCCATGATCTTTGCGATATATGCTGATGGGCACATATTGAAATTACGTTTACCATTTACAGAATCGTATGTCTTTATCCAAGGAGTAAATACTGCACCACGATATGTGTTGAAGCCCATTTCATTCTTTCTCCAATCCAACACTGGACCAGATTCTGTTGCTGTTGAAGGAACATCGAACAAGCAGAAGCAGTCACGGCGTTTTTCTGCAACCTCTAACATTGCTTGTTGATATGAGTTTTCTGATTCATTTACATAACCGCAGTTCATCAACAATGTTACTGTTAGCTTTGTACGATCTTTGAACAAATCCCATGCTTTTACTAATTCTGACATCTTTGGAGAATCGCCAGATGTTGCATTTGCTACAGTATATGTCCCAAATTCTGGAATTGTGTATTCTGCTTCCAAATATGGATTAACATAGATTTTGATATATGTTGAACGACCATTGATAACATCTGAGATCAATGTTGAGTTACCATATTGATCTTTTGCATCAAACAATGTTACATAATTATATTGTTCAACTTTTTCTGCTTTTTTGTTCTTTACTTCATAAACAATTACTGAGAATGTTGTATCTTCTTCTGCAGGATATTTCAAAATCTTTAGTGTTGTAACATCCTCTGGATCATGTGATTCTGTATCATTATAAACTACAACATTTTGTTTTGCTAAGCTTGCAATATAAATTTTACAACCAGTACCCAGACCGTCTGTTGTTGTTGCGAAGCCTTCTGCAGTTTCTTCTGCTGCTACATTATTGTAATCAGAACCAGTTAAAACTTTTACTGTTTGTACTGCACCATTTTCGCCAACAGAAACAACTTGACATTTTAGATCTTCTGCTTGTTCACCATCTTTGTGCCATAGTGTTGCACCGGTTAGTGTTAGAATATCGCCCACATTATAACCAGTACCAGCGGCATTATTTACAACTTTTGGTGTGAAGTAATATGTTTTTTCAATTGAGTCTACAGTAAAGAATTTTTCATAAGGCAATTCATCAATAACTTCATCAAGCTCGTTCTTTACTAAGGTTTTCCATTGTGAACATGTGATGATTACTTTATCGTCTGCTTCGAACAAACCTTCTTCTGGAACCGTAACTTTTACTTGATTGTTATAAATTGTAGTTTTTAAGGATTTATATGTCTTATTGGTGTTGATCGTAGAATCTTCGAGTTGAACTCTAATATCTTTGTTGTTTGGATTTTCGGAAACAATCTTTATTGCAGTTGTTTTATCATAAACGATTTCGTGAGTTGTTTCATCTTCTGTTGCGAAGAGATAACCAGCATCTTTGTCTGCTGAATCTACTTCAGAAATTTTCAACCCTTTATCTGGCTGTGTTGCTGATTTTGTTGCGACAGGAACATATGCTTGACCATAACGAGCAGTATCTTCGTTTACAACACGAACAACATAGTGTTGACCAATTGAATCTGCAGCTACAGCTAATGAATAACCCATATAGCCATATTTAGATTTGATTTCGCCAAAACGATCAACATAACCTTTTTTATTGGTTATAAGAGTTGGTGTATTGATAGGACCAAATTCAGCTTCACCAACATAAGCACATGAAGTGACGGAATTTGCAGTAACCACCTGAGATAAATCAGTAATGGTTGGGTATACGCCAGGGAAGTTTCCAACTAATGCCATTGTTATAATCCTTATTTTGTTTTACAATTCTTATCTATAGAACTCTCAAGGTTTTTTGATTCTTTGTTGTTCTAAATAGAGTTTTTATTCTTCTTGTTCTGTTTCTTTTTCTTCAGATTGGCCTTTTGAAATTTCATCATCAGCCATCTTTGCACCGTTTTGATATAGACTAGCGATCAAACCATCAATATCTTTTAGGACTTGATCCATAGGTTGTGTTTCTACTCCGGCAATGTTCCAATTTTTCTTTGTTTGTTCTAACTCGAATCTCATATCTTTTAGGGTATGGATTTGGTCATCAATTTCATGTGGAATATCATTCATTACAGCTTCAGTAACAAATTCTTTTTTATTGCATTTACATTCGCAATCTGGTCCGCATTTACAGGGGGATTCACCACAACATGGACATTTATCTTCTTTTTCTTCTTTACAGTTAGCACCACATTCTTCTTTTGTTGACAATGCTTGTGCCAGATTTTCTGCTGCTTGAGCTAAGGGATATAATACTGCACCATTTTGTTTCACATAGTCCATGATTTTTTGTTTTAATTCGCTTTGTGATAATGGTTCTTGTTCAGGATTAGCTTCCAATACTTCTTCTGGCTTTTCTCCTGATTTTAGTTTATTCCATACTTTTTCGATTACTTCTTGTTTTTCATCATCTTTCAAATCATCAAAAGAAGGCATATGGAATGAAGCCAGATCTGAAATATAATCTGCATCCATTTCTGCCATACGAGATATATTTTTCCACTCTGCTACATTCATACGGCGAACAATACTATTAGCCATAACTGTAGATTTTTTGATTGCTTCAACAACTAATTCACGAAATGCCATAGTTTTACTTCCTTATGCTATAATTGAACCTTTGCCTTGACCATAATCATTTTTACTCCAAACAACACCAGGACGACCATCATATTCAATATTTTGCAAAGATAGAATAAGGTCAGTTAGGCGTGATTGGGCTGCAAATGTTCCTAGATTATCTTTAATGTTTTCTAAAATTGATATATCTGAATCTAAATCTGATTTAAATTCTTGCTGTCTTGATTGTTTTGCGTCTGGTAATTGTGATATTTCTGTTTCAATTGCTTCACGAGTATCTGGATCTATTTGATATTTATTTAGTTCAGCATCTATTTGTTCAGCAGTATAATCTTCACCAGTATAAAAACTATGTGCAATCATTTCTAATTCATTCGCTGCTTCTGTTCCAATAAAATCAACAGTATAATCTGAAATAATATCTGCAACTTTTTCGCCATCATATAACTTAGTTGGATCAACAGCTTCAGTAACTTCTTCTTTTTCTTCTGTTTGATCTTCTTCAGTTAAGCCAAGAATTTTTTTACTTTTACTATAAACCTCTGCAATATTAGTTTTCATAGATGCACGAGATTTTTTCAAAGCAGTAACTAGATCATCTTTACCTGCTTCTTCTGCTAATTCAATCATACGGTTTAGTTTAGCAACATAGGACAATTCATCTGCAACAACTTCTAATAGTGCACTCTGTAAATTATCTTCTACAGACTCAGTAATTGTTTCTACTACTGGTTCTTCTTTTGTTTCTTCTACTAATTTTTGTTTTTTTATAAATGCCATTGTTGTTTTCCTTTAGTATGACATAAATACATTTCTTTTATCTTCTGTTACGTATAAGGCTTCTTTCCATAGTCTTATAATAGCATCGTGCAGCTGTTCTCCAGGTTTTACATATTTCATTATTGGCCCAAAATCTGCATCTTTTACGGCATCAATAACATTTTCTGGTTTTCCTTGTTTTGGGTTTTTCTCACTCATTAAGAACTCAAAAATCCAATCTTCTAAAGAGCTCCCATAATTTGTATTGTCTGCTGTATTCCTTAATTGATTTTCATATATTGTCGGATGATTTGCTTTTATATTATTCCATTCTTCATCTGTCAATATATCGGTTGTACTTCCTCCACATCCATTCCAATTCATAGCAACTTCAATAGGATATGATAGTTCCATTTTATCTTTTGCTATTTCCATTGTTTTGATACCATCTGGAGTAGCAACTGAAACTTTATAAACATCTGGTTGAATATGCTCTAATACCCTTCCAAACCAAAGATCAAGCCGGACTATATCTCCAGGCTTGAAGTCATCATATTCTTTCAAAATCTGTTCTACTTTAGTCCTGAACATCTTTGAATTTTTTTATTTCTTCTTCACATAATGCACGAAATCTAGAAGGTGCGGATTCTGGAACATCTCTCATGCTATAAACACTATTTGCTCTAACCCAATCACAAGTATCTTCGGTTTTTTCTTCACCTGCTAGTTTATCCATCATCTCTGGGTTACCAAAATCTGCAATAAAATTCACAGTAGCAAAATCAGCTTGATCATCGGGATTTTTAGCTTTTGCATCATCTAATAATTGTCTTGCTACTCCCAATAAAAAATGATTCTTGTGTGTATCTTCTAAAAATTTCACAGCACGTTCCAAATGATCAACAGCGTCACGATAAGTCATTTCAAAATCGTTACCTGGATTGTGAATTTTGTAATCTTCTATGTTGAAATCGTCCATTACTCAATCCTTATTATAAAGCATCGTCTGTTGGAATAGGAAATGCAGAATTAGTACCTACAACTCTGTATAAATGTTTTTTTCTATTGGGTACATTTTCGATACCGTGATCAAATTCTTCAGGTTCTTCTACTAATTCCAGTTGTACATTTTCTACATCTAGCTTTTTTGGTAATTGTTGATCTTCATCATATTGATCCCAATCCACACCACCAGTAACATTAAAAGCTATACCTTCGCCTTGTTCTCCTACCAATTCTTCTTCAACTTGAATGCCTTTTACACCTGGGCATGCTGAATCTAAAGCACGTTTTACTTGATAAGCGGCAATACGAGTATCAGGATTCCAAGCTTTTACACCTTCCCAATCTTGTTCTTGTAATACTTTTTTGACATCTTGAGCAAATTTAGATTCAGAAACACCAATCATAATGGAGTGCATACCTGCAACAACTTTCTTTTCTGGATCTAGATCTTCATTGTGATCAGATACATCCATTGGCAATTCGTGATTGATACGATTGCGGTCAATGTTACCCAAGTCTGTTACTTCATCAGAAGAAAAAGCACCTTCGCCACGATCTAGCTTTCTGCTTTCCCAGCTTGTGGTGTTTGTATCGATAATGTCGGCTGAGCTTTGGACTTCTTCAAGCATGGCCATGACTCTTTCTCTCATTTTGCTCATATTTATTTTCCTTTGTTGTTAAACACTCTTTTATATTTGAATGGGTTTACGTGTTCCTTATGAATTCTATTCTTCTTACGATGTTCATATCTTTTCATAAGAGCTTCGAATTCTTTATAGATTATTTTCCCTTCCATTTTATTTTATCCCTTCAAATAGTACGTTTATTTTCCCATCTTTGGTTTTTTCATACATTGCTGTTTTTGGTTTACCGTCTTTTATCCAGCGTTCTACCAAATTGATGTGAAAATGATTGTAATGATTATGGGATTCTGCAAAATATTTACAAGAGCACTCTTTCTTTGGTGTAATCGTAACAAAAAATGATTCTACCAAGTGTCCTCTTAGTTTATAATCTACAAAAAATCCGTTTTTAGCTTCTCTTACTAAATACATTTTCGTTTTGTCTCCTCTCTAGAACTAAGTCCGACCCCCATATTAGAGGCCGGACTTAAATATTATTCAATTATTTGAAATAACGTTTTGTAAATCTGTTTTCTTCACCAGATTCTGCAATGTAGTTATTTGCATCAACTGATTCTGTGAATACAGCAACGTTTTTACCCAACTTTGTGTCGAATACCATTACGCCTTCTTTCATTGAACGAGAAACGAAAGAATTTGCAACTGTTGCGATTGCTGATTCTGCTAAGCCAGCTTTTTCCAAAGATTCTGTCATTGCAAACAAATCTTTTGCTGATTTTGAAGATTCTTCGTATGTTTTCAAAGCTTCTTCAACAGATTCTAATTTGTCGGCATCCAACCCTTGTTCGAATTCTGCAGGTTGTACTGCTGCGACTGGATCTGTGTTTGCACCCATCATGTCTTCAGCTGATTCAAAACCACATGTGAATATTTTACCTGTGTTAGCTGCTGCATCCCAATAACCGATAACTTTGCCATCTGCATCGAAGGCAATTTCGGAATCGCCTGGAGCAATTGTTGCAGCTTGTGAAGCAAATTCTTCATAAGAAGTTACATCATGTGCACAGTCGTTTTCTGCTGTTACGTCACCCAAGTTAATTGGAGCATCGTCTTCTTCTGCAATTTGAATTGCTTCAACTTCCAAAACTTTACCAGTTAGAGGAATTACGTTTTCTGCAATCTTTTCGCATTTTTCTTCAACAGAAGAATCTTCTTCAGAGTCAACAGTTGCAACTTCAACTTCGTCTGAATCTTCTTCAGCATCAACTAGACCTGCTACTAGGTCTTCTACTGTTTCACCTTCTAATGCTGCATCAAGAGCTGGTTTGTCTAAGAATTTGACATCGCCCAAATCTTCTGCAGATTTCATAGCATCAACGATCTTTGAAGCCAAATCGTCATCTGTTACGACTACGATTGCTGTTGGATCTTTGATTGCTACGTTACCATCTTCAGTTGCGCCTAAGATAACTTGTTGACCTTTTTCGATTTCCAAATCACCTTCTTCTGTTTCAAGAACCAATTTCTTAGAAGCAATCCAAGCCTTTGATTCTCTCAATGCATCCAATGCTTGACGTGCACGGAATCTTGCTAAATATTTCATTATAATTACCTTTTTTATAATTTTAATAGTTTACGTTACATTCAAAGACTAGGATTCATAGAAAAAAATAAAAACTAGACTTCTAGTAAAATAGAACTACTAATAAAATAAAAAAAACCTATGAAAATAATTAAGTCATAGGTTTTTATAATTAATTTCTTGTACGAATTAGTTGATGACAATTTTTTGTACAAGCCCATCAGTTTCAACATGAATATTCTCTCTGATCTGTTCGATAAAGCCTGTTGGAACTGGGAAGTCTGTTAGATAAGCCCAAACCTGGGTTCTGAATGATACACCATAGATATAGCCAGCACCTTTTAGCTTAGCGTCAGAGGTTGGATACTTTTTCATATTAGGTATTCCAAAAACTGTAAAGATATGTAATTCTGTACCATTTAGAATATTTGATTTGAAAGGATGCCAGATTTGACCATCAGCACAGCGTAAGATAAAGTTATTCATAAAATACCTAGCTTCTTGTTTCTGTTCACAAAGTATTACAGAATCATAAGAAGTAATTATCTGTTTTGCCTTGAATTTTTGTGGTACTTTATCACCTGTAGGCCTTAATTGATCGAAAGTAAACTCATAAACATTATCTCCGCCCATATTTACTTCGGCGGTTTTTTTATCCAAATCTATACTTACAATTTCTCCTTGATCGCCTCTATAAAAACCATCAATAACCCAAACAGTATCTCCAACAGCCCACGAGTCATCCGTTACTTCTGTTTGAAACTCCCATTGATGCACACGATTACCAGTACCATAGAAAACTTCATCAATATCATTAGGAGCGTAAGCAAGGATAGGATATTGTACGTCTACTTTTTTTGCTTCATTCTTTATCAACCATGCTCTGAATATTTCTTCTATTTCAAGTTCATCTACTAAAATAACATTATCGGGGCCCCAGAGAGGTTTAGTAGTTTTTTCTATATTGCGTGTGTCGGCTATCTTCATTTCCTTTAGTAAGATATTACCCATTTCCACATCAATTTCATTCAAAGAGGATTGTACTTTTATTGCCATATTATTTTTCCATTATTATTTTCACTAGAACTTAAAAAACACTATATAACCAATCCTTCTCTCACTAACACATCCATAGCCGTTATCAAATGTTTATCTACTCCTGGAATATGATCCGGATTTCTTCTTGGTCTTCCTAGCGGTGGTAATGGTGTTTTTCTATGGTATGCAGGAAAGTTAGCACCAGCCATAGATCTATTCATTCTGTCGGCATATGCAA
>Ga0247609_10003041_pt1 | contig 17210 bp, 17 predicted proteins | sample 172DNAGHGlowgp2_FD_193487 | JGI IMG/M metagenome (GOLD analysis project Ga0247609, IMG submission 193487) | Sheep rumen microbial communities from Palmerston North, Manawatu-Wanganui, New Zealand - 1728 DNA GHGlow gp2 | ecosystem: Host-associated > Mammals > Digestive system > Stomach > Rumen ...
CAACAGGAGCACGCGGAAGTTCTTCCATTGCAGGGTGGACGTGTCCTGGAACTCGTCGATCATCACGTGGTGCAGTAGGGCGCCTATCTTCTCAAAGACGAAGGGGGCGTCGCTCTCCCCTACCATCCGGCTGAGCAGAATCGGCGTCTTGGCAAGGTTGAAGCGCGAGGTCTCGGCATTGATGTCGGCCACCTCGCGGTCGATGGCGTCCAACAGGCAGAGCGGTTTGAGATGCGTCATCGCCAGACGGGCGCTGTTGGCCTGAAACTGCATATCGGGCAGGCGATCCACGAGGTCGCTGAGGATGCCGCCTACGACATCTGCCGCATCCACGAGATCCGGTCGCTCCTTCTGGTCGGCTTTCTTCACCATCGTCAGCGGATTGTCAGCCCACCCCTGTATGCGTGTGCCGGGATCCACATCGATGTCGCCGGCCTTCAGGCGCTCCACGAAGGTCAGCAGCGTCTTGCCGTTGGAGAAGTCGGTGTAGGCAATGTTCGCCTCCAGCACGGCATGTTCAATCTGCGCTGCAGTACTCTTCAGGCGTTCCACGGGGGCGGTAGCCATCTCGTTGAGCTGCTGGATGAACTGGCGCATGAAGGTGGCGTCGGTGAGGCGTTGGCGCAGCTGCTCGCCACGCAGGAGGTAGTCCTCGTTGAAGATGGCGCGACCGAAGTTCTTGACCTCGCGCGTCACGTCCCAGCGTTGGTCGTTGGCGATGCGCTCGCGCACGAGGCTGTAGAGCCATTCGAATACCTGAGGGTCGTCCTGCAGGCGATCGACGATGCGATCTACGGCCTTCGAAAGCACCTCGGTGTCGCTGATTTCCACCTGCAGACTTGCCGTGAGACCCAGTTCGTGGGCCAGGCCACGCAAGATGGTCTGGAAGAATGCATCGATGGTCTGCACGCGGAAGCGGTTGTAGTCATGAAGTATCTGGTGCAACGCCTCGCGGCAGCGGAGGCGCAGCTCATCGTCGGGATAGACGTCGGCACCCTCTTCGCGCAACGCCTTCTTGAGCGCCTGGAAATAGGGCTCGCTGCTCTCCAGGGCGTGGCCAATGCCATAGAGCTGACTGAGGATGCGGTCCTTCATCTCGCCCGTGGCTTTATTGGTGAACGTGACAGCCAGGATGCTGGCGTATTCAGCGGGCTCTTGAGCCATCACGAGAAGCTTGATGTACTGTACAGCCAGCGTGAATGTCTTGCCTGATCCTGCAGAGGCTTTGTAAACGGTTAGTGACGACATAACACCTTATTAATATATATAGGGGTCAGAAATGAGAACGAGAAATTCTGCGGCAAAGTTAGTAATAAAGTGTGAAATGACAAAAGTTTGAGAAAATAATGATTTTTTTAGGGAAATATTGATGGTTATTCGAAAGAAATGTGCTAACTTTGCGGCGATGAATAGACTTTCCCAACACATTGAGTATCTGCTGCTGACGCATAACTGCGTGATTGTTCCGCAGTTCGGTGCTTTTGTTGCTCATACGAGCAATGCGCAGCACGCTGACAGTGAAGACTTGTTCTTCCCGCCTAAGCGTATCGTTCGTTTTAATCCAGAGCTCACTGAGGACGACGGGTTGCTGGTAGGTGTTGTACAGGCCGTACATCGCGGCGCCCTTGCCGACGCTAAGCGGCAGGTGCAGCAGATGATCTTGGAACTGCGCCAACAGCTGCTCTCCGACGGACAGGTGGACTTCGGAAGTATCGGCATCTTCACACAGGACGAAGACGGCCATGTCAGCTTCTCCACTTGCCAGGCCGGCATCATCTCTCCTGAGCATTATGGCTTGGAAGCCTTTACGATGCCTAAGCTCACGGCGACGGAGCGCTTCGTGAAACTAGCTGATCAGCATAAGCAGCATGCAGAGGGATTTGTCGATACTGACAAGCATATCGTCATTCGCATCAGCCGTCGCTCCCTGCGCTATGTGGCTGCCTGCGCCGCCTTCATCGCCATCTGCGTGTTGTTCTCGGCACCCATGTCCGTGCATCGTGAACGTCTGATGCAGCAAGCTTCGCTCATCAGCACCCCTCAGCCCGCAGCGAGCGTCGAGGTCAAGCAGCATGAAGCAAAGCTGACGGAGACATCGCAGGCCGCAGCCGTGGCTGAAGAGCCCCAGCAAGTGGCCCTGCCTGCTGCTGCCGACCAATATGCCATTGTCCTTGCCAGCGACGTAAGTCTCAAGAATGCAGAGCGCTATATCGCCGATCTGCAATCACGCGGCTACGCGAATGCACAGATTCACGACAACGGCAAATTGCGCCGTGTGGTGCTGGCAGGTTATGCCGACGAGACGGAGGCCTACAATGCCAACGCCGCCTTGCACAAAGCCGGCAAAGAGTTTGCCAGCAGTTGGGTGATGAAACTTTAAGGGAGAGCTTATGAAAAAAGTGCGCTGTCCCAAGTGCGACCATTACATGCCATTTGATGACACCCGCTACAAAAGCGGCGAGACACTCGTCTTCGAGTGTCCCAATTGTCATAAGCAATTCGGACTGCGCATAGGCGTCAAGAACGCTGAAGAAGAACATGAAGATTGCGGATCTATCGTAGTGATAGAGAATATATTCCATCATGAGCAGACGATAGAATTGCATATGGGTGACAACGTCATCGGTCGCTATGTAAAAGGCTCCGATATCAACGCCCCCATCGAGACTGTGGACCCCAGCGTAGATACTACCCATTGCATCATCAATGTCAGCCGCAACCGTGCAGGAGAATTGGTCTATACGCTTCGCGATGCCAGCACGGACGGCACAGGTACCTTCGTGGGTAATACGATGCTCAGCGCCAAAGACCGCCTGCGCCTTGACCACGGGGCCATCATCACCATCGGCGCGACAACCATGATATTCCGTGCTGCTGGACACGAGGACGATTAAAAGAAAGAGGCCTGCGAGATTCGCAAGCCTCTTTTCTTTTTAATCTAAATTAGAAGGGCAAGTCGTCGGTGCTCTCCCCGCTGAAAGCCGGAGCCTCTGGAGCAGGAGCCGCGGCAGGTGCCGGAGCTGCAGGGATGGGAGCTGCCTGCGGAGCGCCAAAGGCGGCATTGGGATCTGCGGCAGGAGCGACAGCATTGGGATCATAGGGCGCCACCTTCCAGGCGCGAATCTGATTGTACCAACGGCCGTTATATTCACGAGCATCGATGTCGAGGCTGACAGTCAACATCTGCCCCACCTGAATATTGAACTGGGCGATGCGATCGCTGCCGAAGACCTCGAAGCAACATTTGCGAGGGTATTGCTCCATCGTCTCCAATACATAAGATGCAACTTTCCATTCACTTCCCGAGCGCTGCGAGACACCTCCGCGTTCAGGAAGCACCATGATGATTTTTCCTTGGATTTCCATGTTTGAAATGTGATTTTTATAGTAAAATAATGAGTCCTTTTTGGAAAAGCGATGCAAATATAGGCCTTTCTCTTCATCTTTTGAAACTTTTTGGCTGTTTTTTTTGCCTATTCGGACAAAAGTCATTAATTTTGCTCGGTTTTAGTAGGCATCTGCTGCCTTTTTGCCCGTGATAACAACAAAAAAGTATAGTATATGAAGATTAAAGTCTCCAGCGCGGCCCTCTTCGGTCGCCTCACCTCCATCAACCGAGTACTCAACAACAAGAACTCACTGCCCATCCTGGACTGCTATCTCTTCGACGTCGATAACCAGAAGATGTCCATCACGGCTTCTGACAGTGAGACGACCCTCGTCACCAGCGTGGATTTGATCGAGAGCGACATGAATGCCCGCTTCTGCATCAAGGCCAAGACTATTCAGGACTCCCTCAAGGAGATCTCCGACCAGCCCATCACACTGGACATCGACTTGGAGAGCATGAAGATTGTGGGCCAGTACCAGAACGGTACGTTCAGCATTGCCGGTGAGCGTGCCGACGAGTATCCCGCTCCGCATAACATCGACAGCGATGCACACAGCTTCACGCTGAAGCAGAGCGTCCTGCTGACAGGCATCAACCAGAGCATCTTCGCCACGGCCGACGATGAAATCCGTCCTGTGATGACCGGTATCTACTTTGACTTCACCCCCGACTGCCTCGTATTCGTCGGCACCGACGGCCGCAAGCTGGTGCGTAAGAAGGAGTACTCCGTGAAGAGCGAGCAGCAGATGGGATTCATCCTGCCTAAGAAGCCCGCCAACATCCTGAAGGGCCTCCTGCAGAAGGGCGACGCCACGGCAGAGTTGACCTTCAACGATAAGATGGCGAAGTTGGAGACCGCCGACTATACCCTCACCTGCCGTCTCATCGACGGACGCTACCCCAACTACAACAGCGTGATTCCGCAGAACAACCCCTACAAGGCCACCATCGACCGTGCCGCCCTCGTCTCCACCCTCAAGCGCGTGCTGGTGTTCAGCAGCCAGAGCAGCGCACAGGTGAAACTGGCCTTTAAGAAGAACCTGCTGACGGTGAGCGGTCAGGATGTGGATTTCTCCACTTCGGCTGAGGAGCGCCTCATGTGCGAATATGACTTCCCCGCCATCAACATTGGCTTCAAGGGTACCCTCCTGCTGGATATCCTTGGCAACTTGGAAGGCAGCGAGGTGAACTTCGAGCTGGCGGACCCCGGTCGTGCCGGTATCATCACGCCTGCTGAGCAGAAAGAGGGCGAGGAGATCCTCATGCTGCTGATGCCTATGATGTTGAACGACTAATATTTCAAATATTGACTTTTAACAGATTAGCGAGCTCTGAAAGGTTTGCTAATCTGTTATTCCTTTTCATCAGATATTCACTTTATGAAACTACATTTAGACTATCCAATTGTCTTCTTTGACCTTGAGACGACGGGCATTGATATCGTCAATGACCGCATCGTAGAGATATGCCTGCTGAAGGTGTTCCCCAACGGCAACGAGGAATCCAAGGTGATGCGTATCAACCCTGGTATGCATATCCCCGAGGAGGCCTCGAAGGTGCACGGCATCTATGACCAGGACGTGGCCGACTGCCCGCAGTTCGCTGACGTGGCGGCCGATATCTGGGCATTCCTGAAGGACTGCGACCTCGGCGGCTTCAACTCCAACCATTTCGACATCCCGATGCTGGCCGAGGAGTTCCTGCGTGCCGGGATGAATGTGGATCTCGGCAAATGCCGCCGTGTAGATGTCCAGAACATCTATCACAAGCTGGAACGCCGCACGCTCATCGCCGCCTATCAGTTCTACTGCCATAAGAACCTCGAAGACGCCCACTCAGCCCTCGCTGACACCAAGGCCACCTACGAGGTGCTCTGCGCCCAGCTGGACCACTACCCCGATGTGCTGCAGAACGATATCAACTTCCTGGCCGAGTATTCCCAGCGTGACCGCAACGTAGACTTTGCCGGACGTATCGTGCGCGATGACAAAGGCACCGAAATCTTCAATTTCGGCAAATACAAAGGGATGCCCGTGGCAGAGGTGCTGCGCCGCGACCCGGGTTATTTCAGTTGGGTCATGCAGGGCGACTTCGCCCGTAACACGAAGCAGGTGCTGACGGAGATCGCACTCCGCAGCAAGAGCACCAACCGCTGAACACGTTCTATCGAAAATCTGTAATACCGTCAGATGAAGATTGTCTTAGGCATCACCGGCAGCATTGCAGCCTATAAGGCCTGCACGCTCATTCGCCAGTTCGTGAAACAAGGTCACGAAGTGCAGGTGGTCATCACCCCTGCGGGAAAGGAGTTCATCACCCCTATCACATTGTCAGCGCTGACCTCGAAGCCCGTCATTAGCGAGTTCTTCGCGCAGCGCGACGGCACATGGCACAGCCATGTCGATCTGGGGCTATGGGCTGATGCAATGGTCATTGCTCCCGCCACCGCCTCCACCATCGGTAAGATGGCACATGGCATTGCGGATAATATGCTCGTAACCACCTACCTCTCCATGAAGGCTCCCGTGTTCGTGGCGCCGGCCATGGACCTGGATATGTGGGCGCACCCCTCCACACAGGACAACCTGCAGCTGCTCAAGGCGCGTGGTGTGACCATCATAGAGCCTGCCAGCGGGGAGCTGGCCAGTCATCTCGTGGGCAAGGGGCGTATGGAAGAGCCTGAGAAGATTGCAGAGGTGGTCCTTAAACATCTTGCACCCCTTAAACCTCTTAAACCCCTCACGGATCGTCGCATCCTGATTACCGCCGGTCCTACCTACGAGCGTATTGACCCCGTCCGCTTTATTGGCAACTACTCCAGTGGGAAGATGGGCTTCGCGCTGGCCGAGGAGTGTGCGCGTCGTGGCGCTCAGGTGGAGATGGTCTGTGGCCCCGTGCAGTGCACGACACAAGAAAGAGGTATCACGCTCACACGTGTGGAGAGCGCGCAGCAGATGTGGGACGCCGCCAGTCGGCTCTTCCCCGACTGCGATGCCGCTATACTCTGTGCGGCAGTTGCCGACTTCACACCCGAACAAGTCGCCGACAACAAGATCAAGCGCAAAGGCGATGGCCTCGTGCTGCGCCTGAAGCCCACACAGGACATCGCGCGTGGTCTGGGTGAAATGAAGCGCGAAGGCCAAAAGCTCGTGGGTTTTGCTTTGGAGACCAACGATGAGCTGGCACATGCCCAGGAGAAGCTGCAGCGCAAGCACCTGGACTTCATCGTCATGAACTCGCTCAACGATGAGGGCGCCGGCTTCCAGCACGACACCAACAAGGTGACCATCATCACCCCCACGGAACGTCTCCCCTACCCGCTCAAGCCCAAGCGTGAGGTGGCAAGCGATATCATTGACCAACTCGTCAAACTGTTTTAGGACTATGAAGAAATTGTTGTTTGTCCTCCTGCTGACAGCCTTCGCCTCCGGCCTTCGTGCCCAGGAGCTGAATGCCAAGGTCAGCATCAACCGCCAACAGGTCTCCAACACCAAGTCTGGAGTCTTCGATGCGTTGCAAGACAAGATCACACGTCTGCTGAACGAAAGCGCGTGGACAGATCTCAAGTACCGCGATTTCGAACGCATACAGTGTACCTTCAACTTCACCATCGACACCTATAGCGAGACGGACAACTCCTTCACGGGCAGCCTGATTGTGGCTGGCATCCGACCGGTCTTCAACTCCAGCTACACGACCACGGTGTTCAGCATGACGGACAAGGATGTGGCGTTCAACTTCCAGGAGTTCGACCAACTGGAATGGCGACCGGAGCAGGTCGATAACAACCTCACGGCGATGTTGGCCTATTGGGCTTATCTGCTGATTGGCATGGACTTAGATTCTATGTCGCCGATGGGCGGCACCTCGGTGCTGCAGATGGCACAGAACGTCTGCACCAATGCCGAGATGATGGGCTTCAAAGGTTGGAAAGCCTTCGATGACACCAAGAACCGCTATGCCATCATCAACGACTACCTCGACGGCTCCATGGAACCCTTCCGACAGTTGCAGTATATTTACTATCGTACGGGACTAGACCATATGGCAGAGAACACCGAGAACTCACGCACCGCCATCAGCGAGGCCATTCGCCTCCTCAAGGAATCCCATGAGAACAAGTCGTTGAGCATGCTTCCCCAGATCTTCACCGACTACAAGCGCGACGAGATCGTGAGCATCTTCAGCGGGCAGGGTACTTCCAAGGAGCGCGAGGAGATCTATGACATCCTCTTCCGCATTAACCCCTCCCAGAACAACTACTGGGAAAAGATCAAGCAGTAGCGCTCAACCTTAAACTTTAAACCTTAAACTTTAAACTTCAAAAAAAGATTGCTTCTCTCACTTTCCATACAGAACTACGCGCTGATCAGCGAGCTGCATATTGACTTCGAGCGCGGCTTCTCCGTGATTACCGGCGAGACAGGTGCCGGTAAGAGTATTCTCCTCGGAGCCATCGGCCTGTTGCTGGGCGGCCGTGCGGAGACACGTATGCTCAAGGCTGGTGCCAAGCGTTGTACCATCGAGGCTGAATTCGACCTTGATGGCTATCACATGGACGGCTTCTTCGAGGATAACGACATTGATTTCGACGGCCGCAGTTGCATCATTCGCAGAGAGTTAACCGATACGGGTAAAAGTCGTGCTTTCATCAACGACACCCCCGCACAGGTGGCACAACTGCGCACGCTTGGCAGTCAGCTCATCGACATTCACTCCCAGCATCAGAACCTGCTCCTCGGGCAAGAGGATTTCCAGCTCAATGTGTTGGACATCATTGCTCAGGATCAGCCGCAGCGCGATGCTTACACCGCTTGCTACAACGCATATCACACGGCACAACGCCGTCTTCATGAGGCTGAGGCTGCCCTCTCACGCGGTCGCGACGATGAGGACTACCTGCGCTTTCAGTTGGAACAGCTCGATGAGCTGCAGCTGGAAGCCGGCAAGCAGGAAGAAATGGAGCAGGAAGCACAGGTCCTGGAGCACGCCGAAGAGATCCGCGAGGCACTATGGACCACGGAGCAGTTGCTGCAGGGCGACGACCGCACGGAGAACGCTATCCTACCCGCCCTGCGGATGGCCGAGCGCCAGCTCTCGTCCATCGCGACCTTGCTCCCTGCGGCTGAGGAACTCACAGAGCGCCTCGGCAACTGCCAGATAGAGCTGAAGGACATCGCCATGGAGCTTGGCGCACAGGCCGAAGACATTGATGTCAACCCCTCGCGTCTGGAAACGGTCCACGAATGGCTCAGCGCCATCTACAGCGCCCAGCAGAAGCACCATGTACAAACCGAGCAACAGCTCATCGACATAGCGGAGGACTTCCGCAACCGCCTAGCACTCATCGATAACAGCGATGCGCAGCTCATGGCACTGCGCCAGGAATGTACACAGGCCCAACAGGCCCTGCAGCAGGCTGGTGCACAGCTCACGGCACTGCGCCAGGAGGCGGCACACAAGGTGGAGGAACAGATCTGCGAACTGTTGGTGCCGCTGGGCATTCCCAACGTACGCTTCCAGGTGACTGTCAACCAGCGCCCGGAGCCTGCCCCCTCAGGACTGGACAACGTCTGCTTCCTGTTCTGCGCCAATAAGAGCGGTCAGCTGCAGCCCATTTCGGACATTGCTTCAGGCGGTGAGATCGCACGTGTGATGCTCTCCCTGAAAGCGCTCATCAGCAGTGCTGTGCAGCAGCCCACCATCATCTTCGATGAAATCGACACCGGCGTCAGCGGTCAGATGGCTGAGCGCATGGCAGCGATGATGCGCACCATGGGCGATGGCGGCCGACAGGTCATCTCCATTACTCACCTACCGCAGATTGCCGCCATGGGACGCTTTCATTATCGCGTCTATAAAGAGGACAATGATGACAGCACCACCAGCCATATCGAGCGCCTTGATGACGAGGCGCGTGTCACAGAGCTGGCCCACATGCTCAGTGGCGCCGAGGTGACTGCGGAGGCCATTGCCAATGCCAAGACTTTATTGAAACATGCTGAAAAATAATCCCCTACGCGCCCTTCTCCTCGCCATCGTTGCGGCCATCGCCCTCCCCCTCGCTGCGCAAACGCCTAAATGGGCAAAGAAAGCGCAGAAGGCGATGCTTAGCATCATCACCTACGACCAACAGGGGCAAATGCTGCATTCGACCACTGGGTTCTATGTCAGCGCCGACGGCATAGCGCTCTCCGACTATAAATCCTTTAAGGGGGCCGCGCGCGCTGTGGCCTTCGATGCTGCTGGGCATGAATACCCCGTCACGTGCATCCTGGGGGCCAACTCGCTTTATGATGTCGTGAAACTTCAGGTGGAGGCTACGAAGACACCTGCCTTGCCCGTTGCCACGGCCGCCAGCGTCAGCGGCGACAAAGCCTTCGTTCTCCCTTATACAAGCAGCCAGGACGGGAAGCCTGCGGCCACGGCCATCAGCGCCGTCTCCACCTTCAGCGGCCACCACGCCTACTACACACTCCCCGTGCGCCTCACTGAGAAATGGGCTTCCTGCCCCGTTATGAACGAGGGCGGTCAGGTCATCGGCCTCCTGCAGATGGCGGCGTCGGTCAAGGACACCTGTTCCTATGCCGTCTCAGCCCTATTTGCCGACAGCCTTCACACCAGCGCCCTGACACCGGCGAATGCCGACTACCAGGCCATCCCGATGAAGAAAGCACTGCCCGCCGAGGCCAGTCAGGCCAATAGCTTTATATTCTTATTAGGAACGCGCGATACGGCCGCTTATCTCTCCTATGTCAACGACTACATCATCCGTTTCCCCGCAGAGACCAACGGCTATACGATGCTGGCAGAGATGCAGGCCGCGCAGGGGCGCTTTGATGAAGCTGAGACGACCTGGACCACAGGCATGAAGGCCACGGCAAAGGAAGATGAACTTCGTTACTCACGCGCCAACACCTACTACCGCCAGATACAAGCGCGTCAGGTGCCTGACACCTGGACACTGGAAGCCGCCCTGCAGGATGTGGAGGCCGCCAGCGCCCTGAATCCCCTGCCCCTCTACGCCTCGTTGCGGGCACAGCTGCTCTACAGTCTCAAGCGCTATGCAGAGGCCTGCGAGCAGTTTCTCGCCCTCAACCAGACGAACCTTCGCTCCGCGGACAACTACCTCTATGCGGCGCAATGCCAGCAGATGCGGGGCGACACTACCGCCGTGCTGGCTTTGCAGGACAGCGCTGTGGCCTGCTTCACACGTCCTTATGTCGAGGCGGCAGCACCGGCCTTGCTCATGCGGGCCAACACACTCCTCAGCCTTGAGCGCTATCGCGAGGCCGTGCGCGACCTCAACGACTACGAGCACCTCAAGTCCAACACGCTGACGGCGAACTTCTACTACCGTCGTGAGCAGGCCGAGATGCATTGCCGTATGTTCCAACAGGCCCTCGACGATATCGAGCGTGCCGTGAAGATGGAACCGCGCGAGCCGCTTTATCACGCGGAGCTCGCTGTGGCACACTACCGCTTCAACCAACTCGATGAAGCCATTGCCGCCGCCCGTGCGGCCATCGACCTCGCCCCCGAGTTTGCAGATGCCCATCGCATCCTCGGTATCTGCCTGCGTGCACAAGGCAAAGAACCCGAGGCTCGTGCCGCCCTGCAGCGTGCTGCTGACCTCGCCGATCCCCTCGCCCTGCAACTCCTCAACCCTCAACCGTAGTCGTTTAACGTTTAAAAGTTTAAGGAGTTTAAGAAGTTTAATTTTCAATTTTCAATTAACTTGAAACTCTCTCTCCTCGTCATAGGCAAGACCACAGACCCGCATGTACAGGCGCTCATCGATGACTACGCGAAGCGCTTGACACACTACGTGCCCTTCAGCCTCGAGGTCCTCCCGGAGCTGCGCAACACCAAGGCGCTCACCCCCGAGCAGCAGAAGGCACAGGAGGCCGACCTCATTCGCAAGCAGCTGCAGGCGGGTGACCATCTGATACTGCTGGACGAGCATGGCGCCGAGCGTCGCTCCGTGGAGTTCGCACGTTGGCTGGAGAAGCGCATGGCCGCTGGTGCGCGCCGTTTGGTCTTCGTGGTCGGAGGACCCTACGGCTTCGACCCCTCCATCCACGCCCTTGCCAAAGAAGAGATATCCCTGTCGCAGATGACCTTCTCCCACCAGCTCATCCGCGTCCTATTTGTTGAACAGCTCTACCGCGCACATACCATCCTGCGCGGCGAACCCTATCATCACGAATAATATGAAGAATCTTTCCGGCGCTGAATATGCCGCCTCGAAATACAACGAACTGGTCGTCCGCGAGGAGACCACCCTCCTGGAATTCCTGATGAAGGAATTCAGCGGTATCTCGCGCAACCGTGCCAAGGACATCCTCGCTGGCCACGGCGTCACCGTGGATCGTCGTAACACCACCCGCTACGATGAGCCCCTGCACCCGGGACAGGTCGTGCGTGTGAGCAAGCACAAGCAATCTACACAGTTGCAGAACAAGTACGTGAAGATTGTCTATGAGGACAAAGACCTCGTGGTCATCGAGAAAGCCGTAGGCATCCTCTCCATGCCCGCCACCGCCAAGCAATACTCCGCCAAGCAGGTCCTCGACGAATACTTCGCAAAGCGTCATTTCAGATGCACTGCCCACACCGTCCATCGTCTCGACCGCGACACCAGCGGCCTGATGATGTATGCCAAGAGCATCGAGATCGCCAAGATCCTCGAAGAGGACTGGCACGAGATCGTCTTCGACCGTCGCTACGTGGCTGTCGTCAGTGGCGAGATGGAGCGCGAGGAAGGCACCATCGAGTCCTGGCTCAAGGACAACAGGGCTTACATCACCTACTCCTCGCCCGAAGACCCGGGGGGTGGTAAGTTTGCGGTCACACATTACCATACCCTGAAGACAACCCCTACGCGTTCCCTCGTGGAGCTGAAGCTGGAGACGGGTCGCAAGAATCAGATCCGTGTCCACATGCAGGATATCGGGCATCCCGTGCAGGGCGACGGCAAGTACGGCGACGGCAGCGACCCCATCGGCCGCCTCTGCCTTCACGCCTACCGCCTCGACTTCTACCACCCCCGCACAGGTCAGGTCATGAACTTCGAGACCCCCTTCCCCCGTGAGTTCATGAAACTCTTTAACTCACAAACGTAAATTTCGTTTAACGCTTAACGTTTAAATGTTTAAGAAGTTTATGGAGTTTAAGAAATTCAACTATCAACAGTCAACTCTCAACTATAAGCCATAAACCATAAACAAAATGAAGAAAATAATCTTATCCGTAGCCCTCGTAGCTACCTCCTTGCTGTTCACCAGCTGCTTCGGTGCTGGCACTACCGGTACCACCACTACCACAACCCCGACCTCTACAGGCTCCACCGTCGGTTCCGACGTCCTCTCTGCAGGCACCAGCATCCTCGGCGACCTTATCGGCGGCCTCCTGAGTAAGACCATTACCGAGAAGACCTTTGTGGGCACTTGGACTTATCAGACGCCCGAGGTGCGCTTCGAAAGCGAGAACCTCCTGGCCAAGGCCGGTGGCTCCGTGATGGCATCTTCCATCGAGCAGAAGCTCGACAGCTACCTCTCCAAGATCGGCATCACCAAGGGTGTCACCACCTTCACCTTCAAGGATGACAAGAGCTACACCATTCAGACCAAGGGCCGCGTCATCTCCTCTGGCACCTACACCTACGACCGCAACACACAGACCCTCAAGATGCAGGGCACCTTCGGTCTCCTCAACCAGGAATGTTTCGTTGGCATGGACGGCACCAACCTCTGCCTCCTCTACGAGGCCGACAAGCTCCTCACCGTCCTCAACTCTGCCGCCAGCATCCTCGGTCAGGCCAACAGCACCCTCGGCTCCGTCGCCAGCGTCTTCGGCAACAACTACAACGGCATGAAAGTAGGCTTCAGCCTCAGTAAGTAAGCTTCGACAATTGCTCTATGAGGCCTTTTGGGCGCTCACGACCATTTTCTTGGCGAAAGAAGAGCGAAAAATGATAAAAAATGCTTACCTTTGCGCCCGCATGAAAGTAGCCATCGTAAAATATAATGCAGGGAATATCTATTCTGTGGTGCACGCGTTGCGGCGCCTGGGCGTAGAACCTGTCCTGACCGACGACCCCGCTGAGCTGCGCGCAGCCGATAAAGTGCTGTTCCCGGGCCAGGGCGAGGCGAGCCAGGCTATGGGCTACCTGCGCGAGCATGGGTTGGACGAAGTGATACGTTCGCTGCAGCAACCCGTGCTGGGTATCTGTATCGGGCAACAGCTGATGTGCCGCCATTCTGAGGAGGGCGACACGGACTGCCTCGGCATCTTCCCTGTGGATGTAAAACGTTTCCGTCCCACTCGACACGAAGACAAAGTGCCGCACATGGGATGGAACGTTCTTCGTAATACCGCCAGCGACGGCATCACGGAGGACGGCTACGTATATTTCGTCCACAGCTTCTATGTCCCCATTTGCGAGTTTACCACCGCCACGACGGACTACATCCTTCCCTTCTCTGCTGCCCTGCATAAGGATAATTTCTACGCCTGTCAGTTCCACCCCGAGAAGAGCGGCCGCGTAGGCGAACAGATTTTGCAGAGATTCCTAAATCTCTAAACGCTAAACGTTAAACGAATTCATGCAGCTCATCCCTGCCATAGACATCATCGGAGGTCAGTGCGTACGCTTGACCAAGGGCGACTATGCTCAGAAAACCGTCTATCGGGATTCCCCCGCCGAGGTGGCAACTGAGTTCGAGGCACTGGGCTTCCAGCGTTTACATGTCGTGGATCTCGACGGCGCGAAGTCAAAGCACATCGTAAACAGCGCTGTGCTGAGCGAGATAACCAGCCGCACACATCTCACCGTAGATTTTGGTGGTGGCATCAAGACAGACGCAGACATCGAAGCCGCCTTTGCTGCGGGAGCCGCTATGGTGACCGTGGGTTCTATCGCCGTACAGCAGCCGGAGCTGTTCCTTCGTTGGCTGGAGCGCTATGGCGCAGAGCGCCTGATCCTGGGCGCCGACGTGCGCAATGGCAAGGTCAGCATCAATGGTTGGAAGGAGGATTCCAGCGAGGACCTCCTACCCTTCCTCAAGCGCTATATCGATGCCGGCGTGCGCCACGTGCTGTGCACAGAGATCTCCAAGGACGGCACGCTGGCAGGTCCCGCCACCGCCCTCTACCGCTCTATCATGGAGGCCTACCCCGACATCCAACTCATCGCCAGTGGCGGTGTGAGCTGTATCGAGGACATCCGCGCCCTCAACAGCGCCGGCATACCTGCGGTCGTCTTTGGCAAAGCCATCTACGAAGGCCGCATCAACCTTCACGACCTCATCGCCGAGTTCCCCCTTGAACCCTTGAACCCTTGAACTTTTGAACCCTTGAACTTCTTAAACTCCTTAAACTTTAAACGTTAGTGTTAGCCAAACGCATCATACCCTGCTTAGATGTCAAGGACGGCCAAACCGTTAAAGGCACCAATTTCGTGAACCTGCGCCACGCGGGTGACCCGGTGGAGCTGGGTCACGCCTATAGCGAGCAGGGCGCCGACGAACTGGTGTATCTCGACATCACCGCATCCCACGAAGGCCGCAAGACCTTTACCGAGATGGTCAGCCGCGTGGCTGCCAGCGTGAACATTCCCTTCACCGTGGGAGGCGGTATTGGTGAGCTGAAGGATGTGGACCGCCTGCTCAATGCGGGTGCCGACAAGGTGAGCGTGAACAGCGCCGCCCTTCGTCGCCCGGAGCTGATCGATGAGATCACGCGCCATTTTGGTTCACAGGTGTGTGTCGTGGCTATCGATGCACGATATGTAATGGACAGGGGACAAGGGACAAGGGACAATGAGTGGCTCTGTTACCTCAACGGCGGTCGCATACCCACAGAGCGCACGCTCTTCGACTGGGCTCGCGAGGCGCAGGAACGCGGTGCCGGTGAGATCCTGTTCACCAGCATGGACCACGACGGCGTGAAGAACGGCTTCGCCAACGATGCGCTGCGTCGCCTCTCCGACTCGCTCTCCATCCCCATCATCGCCTCGGGCGGAGCGGGTGCCAAGGAACATTTCCGCGACACCTTCCTCGAAGGCCACTCCGACGCGGCCCTCGCCGCCTCGGTCTTCCATTTCGGAGAAATCAAGATACCCGAACTCAAGTCTTATTTAAAGAGCGAGGGGATAACGGTAAGAATATAAGAACACAACAATATATGGAAAAGAACACCATTAGTCCTGATTTTGAAAAATGTGGCGGGCTCGTGCCTGCTATCATCCAGGATGCCGACACCAAGACCGTTCTCATGCTCGGTTATATGAACGAAGAGGCGCTGCAGAAGACGCTCGACACCAAGAAGGTGACCTTCTGGAGCCGTAGCCGCAACTGCCTGTGGACAAAGGGCGAGACCAGCGGCCACTTCCTGCATCTCGTAGATATCAAGGCGGATTGCGACAACGACACCCTGCTCGTGAAGGCACACCCCGATGGCCCTACCTGCCACACGGGCACCGACACCTGCTGGGGCGAGGAGAACTCTCAACTCTCAACTCTCAACTCTCAACTAGATAACCCTCTCCTCTTCCTCTCCGACCTGCAGGACTTCATCGAACAGCGTCACCGCGAGATGCCTGAGGGCAGCTACACCACGAGCCTGTTCCGCGACGGTCTGAACCGCATGGCACAGAAGGTAGGCGAAGAGGCGCTGGAGTTGGTCATCGAGGCCTGCAACGGCACCAACGAGCGCATGATTTACGAAGGTTCCGATATGCTCTACCACCTCATCGTGCTGCTCACCTCCAAAGGTCTGCGCATCGAGGACATGGCTCGCGAGCTGCAGGAGCGCCACCAGCCCGGCTGGAAGAAACACTAAAAATTGAGAATTGAGAATTGAAAATTGAAAATTCTCTTGAACTCCTTGAACTCCTTGAACTCCTTAAACCTTTGAACCCTTGAACATCTTAACCAATGATCATCGATTACAAAGAAGTTGACATCTGTCGCGACGAAGATACCATCCTCTACAACGTGAACATGCACGTTGACGAAGGCGAGTTCGTGTATCTCACCGGCATCGTAGGCAGCGGCAAGTCATCGCTGCTGAAGACCATCTACGGCGAGCTGGACATCACCAACGGCAGCGCCGATGTGCTGGGCTTTGATATGCGCAGCATCAAGCGTCGCCGCATTCCCGCCTTGCGCAAGCAGCTGGGCATCGTCTTCCAGGACTTCCAACTGCTCACAGAGCGCAACGTTCGCGAGAACCTCGATTTCGTGCTGCGCTGCACCGGCTGGAAGAACCGTACGGAGCGTGCCGCGCGCATCGCAGAGGTGCTGGGAATCGTCGGCCTCGCCAACCGTCAGGAGACCATGCCCCACGAGCTGTCGGGTGGCGAACAGCAGCGCGTCTGCATCGCCCGCGCCATCCTGAACAAGCCCAAGCTCATCCTGGCCGACGAGGCGACAGGCAATCAGGACGAGGAATCCGGCATCCGCACGACACAGATCCTCTACGACCTCTCCCGTCAGGGCACGGCTGTGATCATGGCGACCCACAACAATGCCCTCATCGACCGCTTCCCCGGCCGCGTCTATGTCTGCAAGGACAATCAGTTCCAGGAGGTTACTGCACCCGTTGTGAAGGATGCTGTGGAACAGCATCCTTCACAACCTGAAGATATCCCAGTCGCCACTGTAGCTACAGAAGAATCATAACAAAAACACCATACACAAGATGAAAGTATTGAAATTCGGAGGCACAAGCGTAGGCAGTGCCCAGCGTATGAAGGATGTCACGAAGCTCATCACCAGCGACGGACAGCCCAAAGTGGTGGTACTCTCGGCCATGA
>Ga0247609_10003042_pt1 | contig 17208 bp, 14 predicted proteins | sample 172DNAGHGlowgp2_FD_193487 | JGI IMG/M metagenome (GOLD analysis project Ga0247609, IMG submission 193487) | Sheep rumen microbial communities from Palmerston North, Manawatu-Wanganui, New Zealand - 1728 DNA GHGlow gp2 | ecosystem: Host-associated > Mammals > Digestive system > Stomach > Rumen ...
AGGCTTCGTCCCCGACCAGCTCATCATCGACTGCATCGAGGACCTGGGATACCAATATGAGCCCTAAGTTAAAAGATGCACAAGTGTTGTCTTTCACTTGTGCTCTTTCTTGGTTCACCATTATATAAAGGAATGAGAATAATAAAGCTTTCTCATAATCTATTGATTGGCCAAAAGATTCAGCAAAGAACCGCATCTGACTACTATGCATTTTGGCACCAGTATCCTCATGCATTCTTCTATGTTTTGGTTCTTATTGTGCTAAACTCCTTTACCTTAGGAGCTGCGACAAGTCAACAATTATCAGATTCACTCACAAATAACTCTATTGATTTTTCTAAACTAATTCCTTTGGGTAACAACTCCAGAACTTCACTTTATTGGGATGGAAATTACATGATTTACGGTAAAGACGGAACAAATATTTTTATTGGTGATATTATCCCTGACAGTATTGAGGATGGTCGGATGTTCTTGATGCAAGACACAATAGGTGTAATCTCTTCATTTATTGAAGCTGATTCTATCTATGGCTCTGGCTCGCTTGTATTTAAAACAGTTTTGCCCACCAAAACTATAAGCTATATAATTGACAGGGTAGATAGTATAGCTATTGATGATATTTGCTATTTTGTCAATATCAATGATATACCTATAGGCACCCCCTTCAGAAAGAATGTATTATCATATGTTTCTACAACTCTTAATTTATTATCGTCGGTTATCGTTGACGAAGTTTTTGGTGAATCAAGTGACGATATCGAGGACAAACCATCTTTCAATCTTTTTGTTCCAGATGAGAACACGGCTGTTCAGGACATAGAAGACTACTATGCGTACTGGTTCTATGAGTGTTGTTCAGAATGGTGTAAATGGGACGATGAGCCATATAATCCATTATTATTTCGCTATGTGTTTGAAAAAGCAATTGAATCAGAACACTTTGTCACATATCAAGAGGTTTATGCCTTAAGAGCTGGATTAGGAACCATGTGGAATTACGGAACAGGCCTCTATGTGACATTTGACAAGAATAGTGGTAAAATTGTTACTCTTGAAGATATCTTTGACAACAAGTATGAATGCCTGTTAGCAAATTTGTTAAGAGAAAGCATAATAGCTCAAGATATAAATATGATGTCAGCCGAGGTGACATTCGGTAATATAGCACTTGTCCAAGATGGATTGGTTTTCTGCTATGAACCTGGAGAAATAGAGCAACACAATACAATACTTTTTGTCAGCCATGAAAATTTAGAGGGGATGCTTAAGCTAGACGAGGCTTGTTTTTATGACTTTAAATCCATTTTTCATGAAGTGGCCATTTCACATAATAATGAAGATGATGATGACATTTTTTACTGGCCATATCAAAAGGACACGTATCAGTCGCACATTCAGGCCAAAGATAGATTCCGTATAGTTGAAAACCCGCTTCCAGCATCATCACTATGGGAAATTGGTTATGGTTGCGAAAATGTGCCAATCAACAAGCTCGTTTCATATCGTGACAGTATATTGCAAGATGGAGAGGAAAGAAAAGTCGCAATTGTAAATAAACTCATTGAGAAACGAATTGAAGAGATAAGGGTTGATTCCATCTTAAATTCAGGTGATTATTCAGATTTATTTAAAGAAGATTGGGAAACAAAGTCTTATTCTAAAGCCGTTCATTTTGTTGAGGAAAAAGAATGGGACATGGCAATAGAGCATTTATACATATCGTTAGCGTTCCTGTTAAATGAAGATGATACTCATGATTATTATTCGATTCCGCAATCTATAAATGATTATCGCTTAGATCAAGAAGGAATAAACGGGGGAAGTCTATATGTGGATTGCGTCACTCTTTTGGGTGATATATTTGTGGCTATCGATGAAATGGATAGTGCAGTAGGATATTATAAGCGGGCCTCAAACGTGCTCAATAAATTGTTAGCGAAAAAGTTTCGAGAATCTATCTCCCAGAATAGAGGAAAGTTATGGGATAGATATTCTGCCTGGTATATGAATTATTTACCTGAAATTGCTTACAAATCTAAAGATGACACATTGAGAATTGCAGCTTATAATGCCGCTCTTATGGGAAAAGAGCTGAAGTTGAATACTGAGCGTGCTGAATGCAAAGCAATATATGAAAGCAATAACCCGACACTCATAAATCTCTTGAAAACTGAGGATAATCTTAAAATCAAATTATTAGAAATTAGTGATTCTATAAAGTATTATACCAATCAGTTGAACCATTTTCATGGAGGAAAGAGTGATACGATTAACAATAAGATTGATTCATTGAAAAATGTACGAACTACAATTACAGATAAATTAAATGTAATCATAGATGACAAATATAAGCAACTTAACAAATTGTGGGGTTACCAAAAGATTTTTGATGTTAAATTAGAAGATTTGAGGAGTGTTCTCAATGATGATGAATTAGCCATTGAGTTTGCCTGTGGCTATAACGGGAAAGACACAACTTATTATGCCATGTGCATAAAAAAGGAAATTCAAGTGCCAGTCATTATCAAGTTATTTAATCAATCCCGCCTCCCTGAATTAGAATCGTCATCTCAAGATCTTAAAAAACTCTATCATTTAGTGTGGAAACCTTTAAAGAAACAATTAGAAGGAGTTAAAAAAGTCTATTTTTCTGCGTCAGACCATCTTAATGATTTTTCCATTGAATATGCGTTGAACTCGTCTAACTTGCAAATGAATCTGCTTTATGATGTGTATCGTTTGTCATCGACCAGAATACTCTATATTAGACGAAACGAGCAAAGTCTTAACTCCTTCCCGAAAACTGCAGCTCTTTTTGGAGGTCTCACATATGATATTGATGATGGCTTTCTTGATCGTGATAGAAAAAGATTTACTGATTTAGATAGAGGAATGGATGCTATAATCATGTCAAATCATTCAATCCAATCAGATTATACCATCAATAAGAAGAAACACTTTACTTACTTGCCTGGTACTAAGCAAGAGGTGGAGGACATCAAGAAAGTGGCCGATGAGACAAAGTTGTTTCAAGATGTATCAGTTTATCGAGACACCATTGGAACAGAGAATCTTTTAAAGTCGTTATCAGGAAAAGATCTTAAACTGCTTCATATTGCTACCCACGGTGGCGTTGATTTAAACATAGATTCACTTGAAGAACAAACTGGCGATATCGATGATAAACTATTACGTGGGGCTTATCTTGCACTGTCTGGAGCAAACTCAAATTCCGGAAAAGATGCTTCATGTGACGGGTTAGCTGATGGGCTTGAAATATCAGGAATAAATCTATTGGACCTTGACCTGGTTGTATTATCGGCATGTGAATCAGGAAGAGGTGGTCTGACCCAGGATGGTATGGTCGGTTTACAGAGCGCTTTCAAGAAAGCAGGTGCTAAAACCCTAATGATGAGTTTGCGGCGCATACATGATGATGCCACAAGGTTATTGATGACAAATTTTTATAGCAATATAGCCTCTGGAATGACAAAAATTGAAGCTCTTTCCAAAGCGCAACAATTCTTAAAAAACTACAATCAAGGTATTTATTCCAGCCCATATTATTGGGCGAACTTTATCCTTCTGGATGCGTTATAATTTTTTTAGTTATGAAAGAGAAAGGTCCAAAGAAATCATTCTGGAAAAATTGTTGGCTGGATGTAATTGTCATCACAGTTTTGACTGTCATTTTATCGGCCAACATCAATATGTCGAAATTCTCTCCTTCAATATTATATCAGAGTAACACATCAGGTGACCAGTTCACCACTGACTTGTTTTTTCGCATTTCAAATAGTGCCAAATTGGCACATGTGGAACCAGACATCACATTGATTGATATTGATTCGATAAAAGGGAGAATAGAATTAGCAAATCTATTGTCACAGGTTTTAGAGATGAAGCCAAAAGCCATTGGATTTGACGTTTTATTCGAGGATAGTAAGGATTCATCTGAAGATTCCACATTAGTGGGAATCATCGGCACTTTAAGAGAGAAAGGTCATTGTGTCTATGCAACAGCTTATAAAGATTCGCCATCGTCATGTTATCCTGATATTTCTCACTCATTTTTCATGAGTGAAGCCGATAGCCTTGTAGAAGGATTTGTCAATTTCATATACGACGAGAAGTATATGAATGTAAGACAATTCCGAGTAGAAAAATTGACGAATGAAGGCATACAACAATCATTGACTTACAGAATGGTAACATCTCAAAATGAAGGGAAAGAGATGCAGGACAGTGTAGCTCACTACATTGATTATCGCCTCTCAAGTTTTAACGAGTTATCAGCCAACAAACTAGATAGTTCCTTGATTAATAACCGATGGGTGTTAATAGGGTCTTTATCGAGAAATCACGATAATTATAATACGCCAATTGGCATGATGCCAGGACTAATTATTCATGCTTATACGTTAAAGACTTTGTTGTCTAAGCAAAGAATACAACAGGCATCCAAAGTATGGGATTGGATTGTTTTATTTATAGTTAGCTTGCTTTCTTCCATCGGATTAGTTTATGCTGATTTTTTAGTATTCAATACTAAAAACAAGATTTTTGGACTTATTATCCAAGAGGGATTCTTTACTGTTATGATAGTTTTTTTACAAGTAACGTTATTATTACTGTTGGCCTACCTTTTATTTGACTATTGTAACGTATTTTTCAGTATGCAGAGTTCATTGAATGGAGCACTATTTGTTGCAGCACTAGTAAAAGTATTATTTGCTATTTGTATGGCATATTTAAGCAAAAAGAATATGCTTAAGCAATTATCAGGCGTTTTCATGTATTATTCAATAAACCAGTGATATATTTTTTTGACTGAATAAAGCAAATGTATACCTGCAATATTTCAGGATTTGAAGACTTATTCTTGCATACATCAAAAACTATGCTGATATTTGCAAGCAAGTTAAATATATGTTAATTAACTTATTCATGATTTAGTGATGATTAATGACTAAAATAATAGAGGTAGAACCACTAAAACAACTTTTTATCTATTTCATTATACCTCCAACAGGGGTTCAATAAAGTCATAAGATATGAAAAAAATAATATCATTATTGTTATTTCTTTTAACGCTGAACGCGGCAAACTCTACTGACTATTATGTTTTTAATAAAGTCGGGGATGTAAGAGTAGTGTCTAGTGGAAAGACCATTTTGGTAGAAGAGAAAATGAAACTACATGATAAGGATGTTGTTTACATAGGAAAAAACAGCTCGCTCACACTGACTAGCTCAAAGAAAAGACAAGTTGTCATAATCAAAGAAGCGGGGCAAGGTAAAATAAAGAATCTGATAAAAGGAAATTCTTCTTTCGTTGAAATATTAAAACCGATAAAAAGTTTCTTTGAATATATTTCCGGATTATGTCGCTCAGACTATGTGAATGAGCAGAATGAAGTATTGAGAGGCGTATCAGAAAGAGGGGATAGTGAAAAAGCTAAATTAGAGGAGGAGCATCTAAAACTAGTATTAGAGATTATAGAGAAATCTAGACCATGAGATATAGTTAACTAACATTGTTTGAGAACTTGTTTTTTGAAGAAAAACAGCCTATTTTACGGCTGTGTAGATAGTGCAGACGCCTAGGGTGAGGCGCTTGAATGTCGCCTTCTGCAGTCCTGCATCGCGCATCAGCTGCAGCATGTCGTCCCCCTGAGGAACGGCGGCAATACTCTGCGGCAGGTAGCGATAGGCGCTCTTGTCGCCACTCTTCATGGCCCCGATGGCAGGAATGATGTGCAGGGTGTAGAGGTCATAGAACCAGCGTATCAGACCGTTGCTGGGCGTGGACAACTCCAGCACACACAACATGCCGCCAGGGCGCAGCACCCGCGCCATCTCCATGTAGCCCTGCTGCAAGTGCTCAAAGTTACGCACCCCGAAGGCCACCGTCACGGCATCAAACGTGCCATCGGCCATCGGCAGCGCCATGCAGTCACCTCGCTCGAAGGTGATCATATCCTCCAGTCCTTTGTCCTTGACTTTGCGCTGCGCCTCGTCGAGCATCCCCTGCGACAGATCGATGCCCGTGATGTGCTGCGGGTGGAGAGACTTGTTCAGCTGTATCGCAAAGTCGCCAGTACCTGTCGCCACATCGAGGATGGCGGCAGGACGGATGCGTTTCAACCTTTTCACAGCCAACTTTCGCCACCAAATATCGATACCCAGCGTCATCGCCCGGTTCATAAAATCGTAGGCCGGCGCAATATCGTCAAACATCTGCCTGACCTGCTCCGTCTTGGCCGTCGCCTGGTCACCATAGGGTGTCACCTGCTCGACCTTCTTGCCCTTGTCATCGCTCATGCCTCAGCGTCTTGATGCTTGTAGTCGTCACGACCCTCGCGGCGATCGGGGTTAAACAGCTTGTTCTCTTCCTGGAATCGCTCGTAGGCCTCGACAATGCGCTGCACGAGGTGGTGGCGCACGATATCCTTTTTCTCAAACTCCACCTTGCCGATGCCCTTCACGCCATCGAGCACGCGCAGGGCATGGATCAGTCCGCTGGTCGTGCTGCGCGGCAAGTCGATCTGGGTGGTATCGCCCGTGACAATCATCTTGGAGCCCATGCCCAGGCGGGTCAAGAACATCTTGATCTGGTGGGTCGTGGTATTCTGCGCCTCGTCAAGCACGATGATGGCATCGTTGAGCGTGCGGCCACGCATGAAGGCCAGCGGGGCGATCTGGATGATATCGTTCTCCATGTATTCCTTGAGCTTGGCAACAGGTATCATGTCCTCGAGGGCGTCATACAGGGGCTGCAGGTAGGGGTCGATCTTATCCTTCATGTCACCAGGGAGGAAACCCAGTTTCTCGCCCGCCTCGACAGCGGGACGAGAGAGGATGATCTTGCGTGCCTCACGGTTCTTCAACGCACGCACAGCCAGAGCCACAGCTAGATAGGTCTTACCCGTACCAGCAGGCCCCAAGGCAAAGGTCAAGTCGTTCTCGGCAAACGTCTGGACCAACAGCTGCTGGTTGGGTGTGCGGCCACTGATGGGCTTACCGTTCACGCCATAGACGATAACATCGTCCATCTTCAACTGTTTGGGCGGGGCTCCCTTGATGGTGTCGATGATGACATCCTCGGGCAGGGTGTTATAGGTCGCGCAGTAGTCCGCCAGGGCATGAACCTTCTGCTCAAAGTCGGCGGTCTCGCTGTCGTCACCGATGACAGTAATCACGCTGCCCCGAGCTGCCATGCGCAGCTTCGGGAACAGGTTGCGGATGAGTTGTATATTGCTGTTATTCACCCCGTAGAAAGTCACGGGATCTACGTTGTCAATGATAATGTGCCGTTCAATCATTCAATATCCTTATAAAATCTAACCACAAAATTAATACAAAAATGAACAACCCAAATAATAGAACAAAAACATTTTCTCTTTTTTTGATGCGAATGCCAGTGAATGATCATAATTATCATGATTCCGTGTTCACCCGCATTGATTGACGGAACTGGTGTAATTGACGACCGGCATGGTATTCATTGCCATTGTCGGATCTCCAGATGCCTTGCCAATGACGGTTTTTAGGCAGAATGCTTGGAATTTTGGGGAAAAGATAGTAATTTCGCAAGTTAAACATAAATGAAACTACAAAACAAAACTAGAAGATATGAAAGGAATTGTATTGGCAGGCGGCTCTGGGACAAGACTTTACCCAGTGACTAAGGGCATCTCCAAGCAGTTGATACCCATCTACGATAAGCCCATGGTCTACTATCCAATCTCGGTGCTGATGCTTGCGGGCATTCGCGAGATTCTGATTATCTCCACACCCCAGGACCTGCCCATGTTCCGTCGACTGCTGGGCAGCGGCGAGGAGATCGGCGTGCGTTTTGAATATGCCGAGCAGCCTCGTCCCGAGGGCCTGGCCCAAGCCTTCATCATCGGCGAAGAGTTCGTCGGCAAGGATAGCGTGTGCCTGGTACTGGGCGACAACATCTTCTATGGCCAGAGCTTCACCCGCATGCTGCTCGATGCCGTGGAGCGCACCGAGCGGGAGAACGTGTGCACCCTGTGGGCCTATGGCGTGAAGGATCCCGAGCGCTTCGGTGTGGTGGCCTTTGACGAACACGGCAAGGCAACCAGTCTGGAGGAGAAGCCCGAGCATCCCAAGAGCAACTATGCCGTGACGGGCCTGTATTTCTACCCCAACGATGTGGTGGAAATTGCCAAACACATCAAGCCGAGTGCCCGCGGTGAGCTGGAGATCACCACTGTGAACCAGGAGTTCCTCGCCATGGACCGTGTCCATGTGCAGACCCTAGGTCGTGGTTTCGCGTGGCTTGACACCGGCACGAGCGACTCGATGAACGACGCCTCCAACTTCATCGGCACCATCGTCAACATGCAGGGCGTGCAGGTGGCAGCCCTTGAGGAGATTGCCTTCCGCAAGAGGTGGATCACCGCCGAGCAACTGCTGGCGCTTGCCGAGCCGATGAAAAAGAACAATTACGGACAATATCTCATTAGACTGGCCCAGAATGGCATTTGACAACAAGCACAAAGCACATCTCATCGAGCTATCCAAGAACAAGGATCCGCGCGGCAACCTCTCGGTTATTGAGAGTGGCATTGATGTGCCCTTCGAGGTGATGCGCGACTATTGGATCTATGACGTTCCCAGCGGCATGTGGCGCGACGGTCACGCCTTCAAGACTCAGCAGGAGTTTATCGTGGCGTTGAGCGGCAGCTTTGACGTTGTGGTCAACGACGGCAATCAGGAACAGACCTTCCACCTCTCCCGCCCCCAAATCGGCTTATATGTCCCGGAAATGACCTGGCGACACATTAACAATTTCTCGACCAATTCAGTAGCGCTGGTATTGTCCAGCACCCTATATGACCCGGATGATTATATTGAAGAATTTGATGAATATAAAACCTTAAAAAATAAATGAAAGAGTTGAATAGTACAGAAATAGAGCGAAAGCGGATTCATAACCAGTCGCAGATCAATGACTGCCGTATCATCACCCTTGACAGGCATCACCATGCCAATGGCAACCTCACGGCCGTCAACAACGGAGTGGAACTACCGTTTGACATCCAGCGCACATTCTACATCTATGATGTGCCCGGTGGAGCCGAACGCGGCGGACACAGCCACTACACCTGCCACGAGTTCATCATCGCCATCAGCGGCAGCTTTGACGTGACCGTTGACGACGGCACCCACCAGTTCACCTACACGCTGAACCGACCCTACCAAGGTCTACTCGTCGTGCCCGGCATCTGGCGCACCCTGCAGAATTTCTCCTCTGGCTCGGTGTGTCTTGCACTGGCATCACACCACTATGACGAGGAGGACTATGTCAGGGACTATGACCATTTCCTGGAATTGAAAAAGGAGAACAATAAAGTAGAATAAACATCATCATTATCCTTTCAGCCCTATGACGCAATACCCGTTTCTGGACCTGGCGCTCGCCAATGCACCCTACATGGAAGAACTCAAGGCCGCTGCCTGTGAGGTAATAGAGCGTGGACGCTACCTGCACAGCACCCAGACCGAACTGCTGGGACAGGAGATTGCCTCACTGTGCCAGGCACGGCACTGTGTGACAGTGAGCAACGGCCTGGATGCCCTGAAACTTATCCTGCGCGCCTACAAGGAAATGGGACGGCTGCAAGAGGGGGACGAGGTCATTGTCCCTGCCAACACCTATATCGCCAGCGTGCTCGCCGTGAGCGACAACCGCCTGACACCGGTGCTGTGCGACATCCGCGAGGACACCATGAACCTAGACTCCCGCCTGCTCGAGCAGCTCATCACACCGCGTACCCGTGCGGTGATGCCTGTCCACTTGTATGGCACTCCCTGCTGGGACGAGACGTTGCTCACGGCAGCCCGCGCCCATGACCTGCTCATCATTGAGGACAACGCCCAAGCCATCGGCGCTCTCAGCGACGTGGCTGGCCTTCAGGGCACATGCGTCACAGGCGGGTTGGGCCATGCCGCCGGCATCAGCTTCTACCCCACCAAGAACCTGGGTGCGCTGGGTGACGGCGGTGCCGTGGTAACCAATGATGACGACCTGGCCGCCACAGTCCACGCCCTTGCCAACTATGGCTCTGACCGCCGCTACCACAACATCTATCTGGGTTATAACTGCCGCCTGGACGAGATTCAGGCAGCCATGTTGCGCGTCAAGTTGCGCCATCTAGAAGAGGAAAACGAGACCCGCAATGCCGTGGCAAGGGCCTATAGCCAGCACATCAGCAATCCACGCATCAAGACGCCGGTCATCTTTGATGGAATCAGGCAGATCTGGCACCAGTATGTCGTGCGTGCCGAGGAACGCGATGCTTTCCGTGCCTATCTTGCCGACAATGGAGTCGGCACCGATATCCACTATGCGACGCCCCCTCATCGCCAGCCTTGCTATAGTGATCTGCCTCATGACCCGCTGCCAGTCACCGACCGCTTTGCCGACGAGGTGGTGTCACTGCCCATCGCCCACCCCATCACCCCCGACGACGCCTGCATCATCGCTGACATCATCAATCACTTTTAACCCGAGGGGGCGACAGCTATGCGCAAGCACGGAATGAAACGGTTTGTCCTGCTCAGCCTGCTGGCGTTGCTGCCAGTGCTGGTGGTGGTGGCATTCTACATCATCCGTGACCCTTTCCACGTCATCAAGCCATACAATGGCAGCATCAGCAATACCGCCGACACGGTACAGCTCACGGTCAACACCGGCTATTTCTCGACCGAGGCATTCAAGTATTTTGAGCCCAGCCGACACTACGATTCCTTTATTTTAGGCTCTTCATTATCAGGATATTATCGCATCAAGGACTGGGTACGCCACTTGCCTGATGGCGTGAGTGCGTTTCACTTTAATGCCTCACGCGAGACGCTGCACGGCATCCGCAACAAGCTCAACTACCTGGTGGCTAACGGTGTAGCCATCAAGCATGTGCTCATTGTGATGGAAGACGAGATGCTCAAGCGGCAACCCATCGACCAGGATGTGCTGTTCGTCCAGCACCCCCAAACGGCGCCGAATGTCTCCTGGTGGGAATTCCATCAGCTGTACTTCAACGCCTTCCGTCATCCCGAGCTGGCGGCCTACACATTGTGGCCGAATGCCGCTACCACGCGACTAGTGCTAGACAAGGGATATGCCACGACCGACATTCCCGACCGCATCGAGGAACTGAACGAGGGGTATTATGGTTGGGGTGACTCCATCATCGACAGCGACCCAGAGGCCTTCTTCACGCCCGAGCACCTCGCACGCTACAGCCAGCCCATGACGCTCTTGCCCTGCCCCGACAAAATCACGCCCGACGTCGAGGGTTTACTCAATGACATCGCCAATATCCTGATCAGCCAAGGCACTGAATACCAGATCATCATTCCCCCACACTACGCTTGGGAGCCCGTCAGCAGCCATGACCTGTACCAGCTAGAACAAATCTTCGGGCAGCAGCGAGTCCATGACTACAGCCACGATGCCAAGATGGGCACCGACCTGCATTACTACTATGATGACGGTCACTTGATTGCCCGGGAATGTGCACGGCTCATGGACAGCGCCTATCAAGCCGTGACGCTACCCTCACCCTTCCTGTCTCACTAAAGTAAGTTTGACTGCACACGAGGCTGTGCCAAGATTGCAACATGGTAATATAACCGTGCTGTCGCACGGGAAATTAAACAAATTTTTAAATTAAAATTTTATAATTAATTTGCTTAATTTCCCGCCCGCAGGGCGGCTATTATTCTAGCAATTGAATTTTGACACAGCCTCTTGATGTAGGAGGGATTATTTCAGGTGCTTCCCCCTCTAAGAATAGAGGGGGCCAGGGGGGACGTTAATGCTAGCTAAGGTGCTCTTCGCAATCATTCTTTTACCGCTTGATTTCTTGGATACAAGAGCCACCTTACTAGTTAAGAGCACTTCCACCTAACACATTATCGTCCAGAAAAGAGCAAGCACTTGGAAATAATTACTGGTGATTCATTGCATTTCTTGGAATAAATCACTATCTTTGCATTGTGGAAGTGTGGCCAATTGCCAAGCCCCACACGACATCGTTGAATAAGAAGAAGCGTATTGCTTTTACTTGTGACAGAAAACGTAGGAAATTTTCTAATATGCACAAGTGTAGCGATTCAGTTCACGCTTTTGTAATACCTTTAAACCGCCCCTGAGAGCTGCATCGGCAATAGGAGACAAATCTGTATGAAAACACTAAACTCAACCTTACGTACCACCCTGCTGGCTCTCATTCTTGTCAGCACGGTCACCAATTCGCTCGCCTACGATTTCGCTGTAAGCGGTATCTACTACAATATAAATGGTGATGAAGCAACAGTGACATATCATGACTATTCAAAGATTCAAGTAACGGGCTCTTCCGGATATTATTGGTACGAGAATCACTATAATTATTATGCTGGTTATAGTGGCCATGTAATCATACCTGAAACTGTAACTTATAACGACAAGATTTACTCCGTCACAATGATCGGTGATCATGCATTTGAAGAGTGTAGTGGATTAACTTCAGTTATTATTCCGAATACAATAGTGGCAGTTGATAACAATGCTTTCAATGGTTGTTATTCGTTGCGAAGTATTACGAGTATGGCTTTGACTCCTCCTGCTTGCTCAGGTTTTAATAATTACAGTGTAATTTTATACGTTCCATTTGAATCGTTTGAGATATATAAAACAACATTAGCATGGGGATGGTTTTCTGATATCATTGGATTTGGGCAAAACACTTTTTCAGTAGAAGATCACACGGCTCTATATGGTGATACTCTTGTTATTCCTGTAACAATGGAGAATGTAGATGACATCACGGCCTTTCAGACAGATCTATACTTGCCTAAAGGATTTGAATTGCTTAAAGATGGTGATGACTATATTGTATCATTATCAAGCCGTAAGGGCCGTGATCATGTCATCATGACGAATGATGCTCCTGATGGGTCTATAAGAGTATTGAGCTACTCTCCTACATTAAAAAAGTTTAGCGGGAACGATGGAGAATTGTTTTATCTCATGGTCAAAGTTCCAACAGACGGCGACAGTATTGTAACCTATCCTATATGGCTAAGAAAGACTCTACTAACTACTACTGATGAGCAGGAAGTTGGCGCTCTTGAAACACTAGGCAATGTACAAGTCTATTTTTATATTCTCGGTGATGTGGATCATAGTGGTACTATCACTGTTGCAGACATTGTTTTGACAGCAAATTATATCCTTTTCCATAATCCAGAGCCGTTTGTTTTTGAGGCGGCGGATATGAATGGTGACAGCAAGATTACCATTACTGATGTGGTTAAGATTGCTAATCTGATTCTTGACCAGGATTATGAGGAGCCGACGACCTTGCGCAGTGCAGCCACCAGCCCCATTAGCGACCGCATGAGTGGTGAAGCTATCGGCAACAAGGTCTGCATCAATCTAGACAATGTGATGGAATACACTGCCTTACAACTCGACTTGACCTTGCCCGAAGGCATGACGGCAAGTGATTTTGCACTGACCGAGCGCGCCAGCAACCTGGGCCTTAGCATGAAAGACAAGGGTAATGGCAAAATCCGCATTCTGGCCTACACCCCTGACCTGAAAACCATCAAGGGCAACGAAGGCACGTTCTTGACCTTTAACGTGGACGGCACAAGGGGCGATATCCTGGTAGATCGCATTGAAGTAGTGAATCTGAATGGCGAAAGCACCCATCTGCAAGGCTTCACCATTGCTGCAAACAACCCGACGGCATTGAACGAGATGACCAAGGGAAAGACCATTGCCAGCCTCAATTACTTTAATCTTGCCGGCCAGCAAATTAACGAGCCCGCAGCTGGTGTGACTATCGTTGTCACCACCTATAGCGACGGCTCTCGCACCACCAGCAAAGTCGTCCGTTAACATAATCAACTACCGATGATAAAGAAACTTATATTAATCGCGGTTATGGCGTTGGCACTAAGTGCCAACGCTACCAACCGCTTTTATCTCCCTGATTTTGTCATCGCAGCAGGCGAAACCATGCAAGTGGCGATGATTCTAGAAAATGATGAACCATTCACTGCTTTTCAGACGGACCTGATGCTGCCTGAAGGTCTCTCTGTCGCCGATGATGATGGAGAATATCTATTTGACTTGACAGACCGCAATGCAAGTGACCAGACCATCATCAGCAAGCTACGCCCAGACGGGGCATTGAGAATGGTCTCCTTCTGCATGAGTGTGAAGCCCTATTCAGGCAATAGCGGAACACTTGTGGTCATCAACCTCCATGCCGATGAAGATTTCACTGGTCCTGCCACCATCGGGTTGAAAAACACCTATTTTGCAACCGTGGAAGCAGTGCAGTTCGTTCTTCCACAAGAAACCTGCACTGCGCAATTGCTTGCTCAACAAATCAAGGGCGACACCAATGGCGATGGGAAAGTGAACATCAGTGATGTGACCTGGCTCATCAATTATCTTTTAGCAGGTTGCACATCCTCATTCCATACTGAGAATGCCGATGTCAATGAGGATGGCAAAATCAGTATCAATGACGTGACGACATTAATCAACTTGTTGCTTCAAGGAAACTAGCCGAACAACATTAGTCTTAAAAAAGCACTGGTACTCAGCCACTTCACATAGTCATCAGTGAAGAAGAGAGGGCTGAGGGGCATGACAAGCTACCGTCGCTAAACCTATGGTAGCATCAACGCCCCCCAGCCCCCTCTAATCTTAGAGGGGGAGTTGTCTGGAGGAGGGACTATTTCAGGTATTCCATTGACTTGAGCTGGGCCTTTCTGAGGCTAGCCTTGTCCTTGGGATTGATGTCATACTTATCGGCAGGCGGGATGACTACCCTGGTGCCAGGACGTATGTTGTTCGGGTTATTGATGATGCCACGGGCCACATTCTCCTCATAGATATATACCCAGAACCACGGGCTGCCGTAGTGTTTCTCGGACAGGGTCGTGAGCACGATCTGCGAGGTAACGACATCGGTGACTTCCTTTTTAGCAGCAGGCTTGGCCTCGGGCTTGGGTTCAGGCTTCGGCTCGGGCTTCACTTCGGGTTTTGGCTCAGGCTTGGGCTCGGGTTTTACCTCGGGCTTGGGCTCAGGTTTCGGCTCAGGCTTCACTTCGGGTTTCGTTTCAGCGACAAGCATGGAATCGCCGTCTTCGGCAATCGTGTCGGCAGCCACGACTTCCTTCTCGTGCTGGTCGGCATTGCTGTCACTGCAGCCACGAGCAACAATCCAGAGCAACAGGACAACTGCCAGTCCGCTCAACAAGAGCCACAGCCAGCGGCGGTTATTCTCTTTCTTGCGGGACACTTCCTCGATCTGTTCGGGCGTCGGCGTATAGACATTGCGGGGCTCCGGGCGGTAGAAACGACGGTTAGGCTCGACTTCTTCAGTTTCTTCGGGCTCGGGAATCGGCTGGCTGGGACCGTCGATGGGGCGCCCGACCAACATCGGCCTGCGCACAGGCTCCGGCTTTTCGTCAGGCTTTACAGGATCAGGCAAGGGCTTTGCCATGGCGGGCATCTTCGGCTCGGGTTTCGGCTCGGGTTTGGGCTCAGGTTTGGGCTCAGGTTTGGGCTCAGGAACGACCTTTTCGGTGTTCATAAATCCATCGCTACCATCCGCCATCGGTTCAAACATGGCATCGGGCTCAGGGGCGGGCGCAGCATCCGACATCTCGGGCAGCTCAAACGGCAGTGGAGCCGCTGGAATATCGGTTTCTATTTCGATTGGCGTTTCGGGCTCTTCTTCTGCCACAGTGGCCTCCTCCCCAGCAACTGACGGCTGTGGTTTGTCGGACTCGTCGTCAGGTTCGGGCGTAGCGACCGCCGACGGATGCAGCTTGTCAATCTCGGCTAGTTTCTCGTCGGTCACGGCATCGTCAAGGAATACTGACTCAAATTGTGCGAATGGCTGGTTGACGGCCTCGGCAAGGGCCTTATCGGGGGTGAACGTCACCTTGGCATATCCCGATACATTCTTGGCCTTCCCGGTATGGGCATCGGCACTCTTGTGTGCCTTGACCTTGGTGACCTTGAAGGTACCGACGCCCTTGATCTTCACGTTCTCACCGTCGATGAGGGCCTGAGATACAGTAGCAAACAAGTCTTTCAGAAACAGTTCACACACGCGGGGCGTGGAAGATGTTGCCTCCGCCATCAATTTAGCAAGTTCAACCAATGTGATTTTTGCATTCATAGTCGTCTCTCCTCCCTTTCTGTTTTACTTGATTTTTGCCTTCAGCACATTGCTGACTTTAAAGCTTACCGTCATCTTAGGAGGCACCAGCATACGCTTTCCCGTCGAGGGGTGAACCATGACGCGTTCATCACGCTTCTTGGGCTCAAACGTGCCAAATGCGGGCACATGCACACTATCCATCTCGCTGCAACGCGCCGTCAGCACGCCAGCAAACGCTTCCAGCAATTTACTGACATCCTCGGGGGTGCGGCCCAGATTTGCAGCCACAGTATCAATCAGTTTCTTGTTATCCATAGTAAGCTACCGTAATATTTAATTTGCAAAGATAAGATTTTTTTTTGTCATTTGGCTTTTTTCGCTTAATTTTGTCATTGATAATTACCGATAATTTACCAATAACCAACCAGATTATGAGAAAAATCGTTATTCTTGACGGATATGCCGGCAATCCCGGTGACCTCTCGTGGGAACCGATGAAGGCATTGGCTCCATGTGACATCTACGACTTTGGCACTGCTGACACTGTGCTCGAACGCTGCAAGGGTGCCGAAATGGTATTGACCAACAAGGTTCCGGTCGATGCTGCCGCCATAGCGCAGTTACCTGACCTGAAATACCTTGGCGTGATGGCAACCGGATTTAACGTCGTGGACAGTGCCGAGGCAGCCCGCCGTGGCATCATCGTGACCAACGTACCCGCCTACAGTACCGACAGTGTGGCACAGCTCACCATCGCCCACCTGCTCAACATCTGCTGGCAGCCCCAGCACTATACCGACGAGGCCCACGACCTGAAGTGGACCAACTGCGGCAGCTACGCATACTTCAACACGCCGCTCATCGAGTTGGCTGGCAAGCAGATGGGTATCGTCGGGCTAGGCAATATCGGCGGAGCTGTAGCCCGTATGGCTCTGGCGATGAACATGCGCGTGATGGCCTATACCAGCAAGAGCCAGGAGCAGTTGCCTGAGGGC
>Ga0247609_10003044_pt1 | contig 17203 bp, 16 predicted proteins | sample 172DNAGHGlowgp2_FD_193487 | JGI IMG/M metagenome (GOLD analysis project Ga0247609, IMG submission 193487) | Sheep rumen microbial communities from Palmerston North, Manawatu-Wanganui, New Zealand - 1728 DNA GHGlow gp2 | ecosystem: Host-associated > Mammals > Digestive system > Stomach > Rumen ...
TCCCCCGCCCCAATGGGGTAGAATAAAAAAACCGCCAATAACGGCGGTTTTTTTTGTTTCATATCAATTATTAATCTTCGGTTATATTGACGGTGACGATATCGCCAAAGTCACCAACCAATTCGCCGTTGATATAGCAATGGATTTTTGAACCGATGTTTTCCATCCATTCTTTGACAGCCGCGTTTTCGGCATTTTCATATTTGGCCTTTTGTGCAGATGACACAATTCCGTTTGCCAAAGCCGCCGTTGCAATACCACCAGCCGCACCAGCAACAACGTCACCAATCACACGTTTCTTTTGACCCGCATTCTTGGTATCTGCATCATTTGATACTTCATTGCAAACCTTTTGCAATTCTGCGATTGCGCTATCCAATGTAGAGGAATTACTATCCCAATCGGTTGTGCTTTGACCATAGGTTGCAGTTTGACCAGCATATGCCCCTTTGGTTTCAATCGTTGTTAATGTCAAAGCATTTATTTCACCAGATAATGCATCAACAGATGTTTTAAAGTCATTTTTGTAATTACTGGACTGTGCAAGTATTCCTTGTGCTTGATTTAAAGCTGCTTTCACTTGTGTTAAATCAACCGTTTCACCAGCACGAGAGAAAGAAGTAGAACCCTTTAACACATCAAGTTGTGCTCTGGCAAGTGCTACATGACTTTCACAATCTTGTTTCTTGGTTATTTCGTTGTTTGCAAGACGACCACAGTATCCAAAAACTCTATCTATTAAGTTACTTACAGTAGCAACTTGAATTGGATTAACACCATATTCTGCATTGGTTGCAGGTTTGTATGCTGTTAATTCTTCGCCGCGCTTTGTTTCCAATGACACGCGAGATGGGATAGTGATATTTGACACTTTATCACTCATACCGGCGGCAACCAATTTTGATTTCGCCTGTTGCGCATAAGATAATGCACTGTCCATCGTTGCCTGTTTTTTGTCATTCAATGCGCTGTTATAACTGGAACGTGCCTTGGACACCAAATCAGCCGCCTCGGTCGCCGCATTGGCTTTGTTCAAATCACTGTTCAAGAATCCACCCAAACCGGATTTTGATTGCAACGCATCATATCCCCATGCGGACAGTCCGGCACCCAATGTGCCAACACCCAATGTTGTCCATAATTTAACATTTTTATCAGCCTGGGAACCTTGACCGGCATCTTTACGCGCCTGGGCGCCAACCTTGGCAGACATTGCGTCCAATGTTTTTTCAGAAATCCATGATCCACATGTAAATGCGTCGCCCGCCGCGAAATACACTGTGCTTTCGTTATTGCCACTGCCTTTCAATGTTCTGGAATCGTCTTTGGCCAACCAATCGATACCCGCAAACCCAAGGTTTTTAACCTCTGGCGCCTCGATAGAACCACCAGACAACAATGTTGTCAAATCGCGGTCTTCACTTTGTAATGTGACCTTTACACGGCAGAAAGAATCATATATATTATTGCTTTCTGCTGTTGCATCTTGTAAACCATGAGACGCATAATTCGTTGGCATTTTTTTGGTCATTTCAGCCCAAACGAACGTTGGATCTGGATTCGCCCCAGTATTTTGCGCGCGACAAATATTGTGTTCGCGGGTTAATTTCGCCTTGTATTGTGCTTGGGCATCGCGTTCAACCAAATCCAAAATATCTTGGAACAATATTGACATTGCCTGGTTTTCCATCAACGAACTCTTTGATACGCGATGCGCCTTGGTACAAGTCATATTTGTTGCCCCTGATTCATCAGCACAAATATCAATAACACCACCATCGCATTCGCATTTACGTTTACCATTCGCATCAACATCATTTACCATTCCATCGGCTGTCGCCATAGATGCAGAATTACGCCAAGCATTTGACAAAGTTGTTTGGCCAGATCCCCACCCAGCTGTAACACTGGATTCACCATCAGAAATACCCAATTTTGCAATTGCTAAACTTTCGCTGCATGTGTCTGCGTTACGAATTGTACTGGAACACAAACCTTGCACAATTGAATAATCCAAAACGCCACCAACACGATTCATGGATTTATCAAACTTTGAATTTCCAGAACTGGTTGTTGTTAAATACACATCATTACGGTTGCGATAGCAATTCATGTAATCTTTGCCGCACATTGATTTTACACAATTTTCAACCAAATTTTGGCATTGTTTTTTCATCTGTTCAATTGATGCCGCATTATATGATGTCGATAAATCAGCGTTTAATGCAGATACAATTGGTGCGTTATTGTTTGAACCGTCAAATTTCGGGAACAGTGTGCCAAATGTATCGATTGTGCCACCCATTTCAAATGTGTATTTATCGGCCCCCTGCATAGCCGCCATGTGACGACAATTTGCATCGGTATTCACGATTGCCGCGCAACCATTTTCAATGTCGCTATACGCGTTTGCACCATTGATAGATTTTTCTGTGCTGGAATTACCAAATACACGTGAATAGCATGCCGCACCAGAACCACCGCCGCATGAATGAATCGCACATGATTTAAATGTTTCAATACATTTGTTGCGGGCATCACTGTCAAATTTTTTCACCAATTCATTTACCTTGGTGGTCAAAATTGTCTTGCGGGACGCATATGCCTCGCCAAAGACATCTTCGCGTAAATCTTCGTCTTGCAAATCAGCCTTGGTTGGTTTTTTACCGTCATTAAATGTCATATAGCAATATTGGTTTGAACCAATCGTGTCGGTACATGCCGCGCGGAAGAATTTACGAACATCGCCAGCCATTTGTTTGCCTGTACGTTCTGCGGTATCATCATCCCAATTTATGCTCCCCGTGGAAATCGATTGTGCAGAATTCACGACAGACCAATCAACATCTTCGACACAACTGTATGGGTTTTTCGCACATGCGTTTGCAAAGCAGTTATCGACAACTTTATAGCATGTATTGACCGCGTTTGCCGCCGCCAAAGCCGCGCCGTCTTCGACCCATGAATTAACATCACTGCTAGTTCTGTCATAGTTCGCCAATTGTTTATTAGATGGTTTTGTTTTTTGACCTTCACCGAATAATTGTTGGAAACCTTCCTTTTGGCAACGCGCCAATGTCGAATCGCACATTGCAGCCTGACGTTTAAATTCGTCAGCAGATGTACATAATTCGAAATCTTCGCCACAGACATTGTCTTTATTCAGACATCTTTTATATTTTTTTACACAGTCAGATGTATTTAATTTATTGCGAATTGCTGCACCACTGATATCAACCCCCATAATAGAGCCAGGCGTTGGATATGTATAATTTGTTATATCACCGTTTTCATCAGTTGTAGATTCGGACAATGCGTCCAGATTACTGGTTCCCAATAATCTTTCAATCGCGGACGGAGAGCATTGGTACAATGTACTGACACATTCAGACATGTGTCCATGGAATAAAACATTTGTCGTGCATTCTTCAAATCCAGAACCACAGGCATTATCGCCCTTCATACAATCGCGGTAATTATCAACGCATTCGGCATCGTCAATCAAACTGGTTCCGGTTGATGACCCACTTGTCGATGACGATGTTGTCGTTGTCGCCGTCGCCGCAGATGATTTCATGACATTCGACAAAGATGGCAAACGACGCATCGCCGTCGCATTTGCCACAACGCCAACACGCGCAGGTGCAACCGCCGCCAAAGCCACGCCACATACGGACATAACCGCAATAAAACTAACAGAATTTTTGAAAAAATGCATCTCCTGACTCCTATATTTACGATTTATTTTATCATATTTATAGACAAAAATAAAGCGCTATTTTCAAACTTTGACACGTCACCAAAGGTTGTGGTTCACAGGCAAATTGCAATTGTCGTCATACCGCAGACGTGCGGTATCCAGTTTTGCGACCCGCAAAACTTGTGTCATCAGTGAGCAAGTTTGTGCCAATGGCACAAACTGGATCCCGGCATGCGCCGGGATGACGTTCTGCTATTGAATAAAAATTTTAAATTTCTTCGAGTATTTCTTTTAATTCCATCATATCGGCGGGCAATGGCGCCTTGAAAGTCATTTGTTTATGGCTTATCGGGTGTTTGAACGACAAATATGATGCATGCAACATTTGACCGTTGTGCGTCTTTAAAAATTCCAGCAATTCTGGATTTTTAACACTGCCCAATCTGGTTGTACCACGACCATAGATTGGGTCGCACAAAACCGGAAAACCATGCGCCGATAAATGAACCCTGATTTGATGAGTGCGCCCGGTTAGCAAATTACATTTAAACTGTGAAATACCAACCGTCCCCCACGCATCAACCACCAAAACCTCGGTCGTGGCAGGTTTGCCCCCAGATTTCACCATTGTCATTTTTTGTCTGTTGCGTGATGAACGCGCAATATTGCCAGTTATCGTTGCACTTTCCCAATTTGGCACACCCCAAACAAACGCGTCATATTTACGCGTTAAATCGTGGGTCGAAAATATCTTGACCAATTCGCGATATGCGGCATCTGTTTTCGCAAACACCATAACCCCAGATGTATCTTTGTCCAGACGATGAACAACCCCAGGACGAACATCGCCACCAATTGATGCCAATGATGTATAACATAATAAATTTTGAACCAATGTCCCTGTTTTATTCCCAGCCGATGGATACATTACAACACCACGCGGTTTATTTATCACAATAATATCATCGTCTTGGTATAAAATATCCAAGTCAAAATCACATGAAATATTATCAGCCGCCACAGTTGCCCGCGGTGCATCAGGAACAATCACAATATACAATTCACCAACGCGGACTTTGTCAGAAAACTTTACAGATGTTCCGCCACGTGATACAGAAAATTTTTGAATTTCACTGCGCGAAAATTCAGGCATTTTGGACGCTAAAAATTTATCAAGCCGTATGCCAACACTATCGTCATCCACAATAAATTCACGTTGCATTTTTAAACCTTATTTATACTTTGACCAATCGGGGCCCTTGTCGCATTTTGACAAATCAATTTCTAATTCATAATCACCCGATACATCACATGTTAAAATTCCGGTTGTTTCCGCCTGTTCTGCGTCCGCCCCGGCATTGCGCCATGCAAATTTAATTTCACGCGGTGGATATATGCACACCAGGCGCAATTTATTTTCAGTTTTGCCAAATGAATCCAACCAAACACGAACGGAATCAGCCTCGCCATAACAGGGAAAAGAATCCAGGTAATACAAAATCAAACCATTTTTTAATAATGATTTATTTGTCCCAACAAATTTACCCGTATATTGCGCCAATGGCAACCCAGTTATACCTGACCAATCCACAGTCGTTGAAAAAATACTGACACGCGGACCAATTGGTGCCGGTTGTGGTGGTGTGGTGGTATCTGCAAACGCAGGCACACAAAACAAACACGCAAGAAATGCAATTATTTTCTTCATTTTTCAAACTCCCCCAATTTTACAGAAATCTTTTTTACACCCGCCGATGGCGCACGCAAAGTATAAACAAATGCCGCACGCGCCCCAGATTCCAAAATTGGAACAGATGGGGTAAATTGTTCGCCAGAACCAATTTGCTTTCCATTTTCATCATACGATAAAACAATTATGTTTGGTGGGCTGTAAAATTCATCACTGCGATTTTCAATTATGCCAGATACAATGAAATGATTTATACCATTTCCGTCAGGTGCCAATTCTGTTTTGACGATTGATGCCGCCAATGGCGATTTTGATTCCATGTGCGAACGATATGTCGATACCGCAACAATCGAAAATATCACCGCAGATATCAATGCGCATAATGCCGCCAAAAATAATAACAATGGATTTTTTCTGGCCCGGGTTTTAATCATCCATGAATGACCACAAATTGCACATTTAACCGGCACCGCAGGTATTTTGGGTATCGTATATTCTGTTTTACAAAAATCACATTTTATTTTCATAACATACCTTTTATAGCACAATTTATTGTAATTTCAACAAGCGATATTTTGCACGCACATCTGCGGCAATTTTATTCAACGCATTTTGATAATCTGCAACCGTCGCATTTGCATTGGCGGCAATAGATTTAAATGTTCGACCGGCATTTGTTGTCGTATCAAATTCGGCACGCGGTAAATAACTAATCATTCTGTTCAAATCACCCAAAAATAAATCGTTAAAACTTGCAGATGAACTGCTGGCGTCCCAATAATAATTTGGATTTTGTGGGTCACTGATTTTTGATGAAACGGTTAATTTCGGTGTAATCGAACCCGCATAACCAACCGTCACATGCATTGCAGTAATACTGCCATAGCGCATTTTTACAGAACCATTTACAGTTAAAATTACAGGTTTGCCGTTTGCGTTATCTATGGTTAATGCCGGCAAAGTCAAATTCGTCACCAGCAAATCGTTCGTTGTAAAAGATGAAAATTTACCTGTATCGGTCAAAGACAAACGACCAGATATTTCTAAATTTCGCGAATCCGATGTCAAAGAACCTGATACAGTCGCACTCTTGGTTGAAAACAAACTGTCAATTGTTGTGCGATTATCAAAAATCATATTGCGTGATGTGATTTTGCCAATAGTTAAAAATTCATCAAAAGAACCATCAATAAAACTCATATCTTTGACACCAATAATATCATGACCGCCCAAGTTTAATGACGAACGCATTGTCGCATCGTCTGGGTCATTTGATGGAACGCGCCACAGGTATAACGCATTATCACGATTTACCGTTGTTGTTCCAACCAACCCAGATGCCGCCGTCACACCCAAATCTGCAACAGATGCACGCCAAGAATCATTTGCACCATATGCTTTATTGCCATCAATAAAACCAACCGCCCCCCCAGACATATTTACAATTTGATGCGTTCTAAACGGTGTAATTTTATCAGATTCATAAACAACGATTCCTTGCAAAGTGGCCTGGCCATTAAAATCACGCGATTTTAAAACACGCAATTGATATTTAACATTTTTATCTGCGGCAATTTCTGGGTCTAAACCATATTTTTCCAAATCAGCCAATTCAACACGTGTAATATTTCGACCATAAGGCTTTAACATAATTTCACGATTATCAATAATATAACGTTCCAATGCGTTTTGTATTTCTGTCATCTGTTTTGTGACGACAATATTTTCACGACGTTCAATCGCCGAACGTTGATATTTAAACACAAACGGAATTATCAACATAGCCAGCGCAACCGACAATAACAATTCCACCAGCATATTGCCGCTTTGATTCATATTAAAAAATTTTATATTGTTTCGTTTCATTGTTCAGGCACACTTTCTTTGGTTTGCCAATCAGATGCCATAATCGCACTGAACTCATCTTTGTTTGGTGTTTGTGATATTGTTGTTCGTCCCAATTTAAAAGTCGAAAAACTGGGCATTTGATTTGACGGAAAAGACCAATTACCAATCTTTAATGGTGCGGTCCCAGACATTAACAATTCACCAGACACCGTTAATCCAAAATCACCATAAAACACCATGTCATTTGCACTGATATATGGTGTATGAACAGAATTCGATGATATCGCAGTAAAAGCATTGATTGTTCGATTACTGGACGATTTTAATTTAAACAAATTTCCAATACGCACAGATTTTTTAATTGTTGCCCTGTCGGTAATAACCGCGCCAGTATTACTAAAATTATTTCCGTTCAGGTTATTTGCAGTTATTGTGCGAAAACCACTGATATCGCCCAACGCACGTATCGTATCAATAACCGCATCGTTGCCTTGGATATTTGCACCAGATGAAAAATACGCAGAATCTGCAATAACATCATCAGCACGAATAAATGTTGTTTCTATATTTTTTACAGACACCGTTTCGGCATTTAATGTTCCAACATTTAATAAATCTTTGCCACCCATATTTAAATTTCTCAGCATCGCATTTAAATTAAATTCTGCGGCATCTTTGGCAATTTCTTCTTCTGTTTTTTTTATTGTTAGTTTTTTTGATTTCGTTTCAACGATTGAATCCGATGCCGCACGATGCAAAAAATTCGTCCGGTCCATCGTCGCAAAATTATGCGATATACGATATATTAAATTACCAGGTTTAAAATCAGGACCCGATACAGCCCAACCTGTGCCATAGGCAACACCATCATCATCAACAACCGCGGCGGTGGCACCAATTTGACGCGCAATTTGATTTACCCGAACACGCGAATCGGTTATGTCAAATCCCAGATAAATATCTGTTATTGTTGTGCCACGAAATTGACGCTTGTCGATAAAACCACTGGATATAATTGGCGATATTTCTTGTAAATCTGTGGCGGTCATTTGTATTTCTGCAACATCAGGCCAATCTTCTTGGTGGGTACGAACAAAATTTAATGTCGCGTCTTGCAAATCAACAATCTGTTGTGCCACAGAAATATTTTCCAAATCGTCGTATGTGTTTGTCATTTGACGATACATAAACGGTGCCGCAACCGCCGCAATTGATATCGCCAATATCACCTCTAACAACGAGGCGCCACGCGAATTATCGTTAAAGATTTTTGTTTTATATACAGTCACTGCGCCCCGCCATCAAACATTGTTTTGCATTTATTCTTTGTTCCAAACGTTCCCAGAACAAATATTCACACAGTATATGTTGTGCCAAAGAATTTGAATTATATACTTCGCCTAGACTTGCGACGATTGAATTACATGTCACAGTTTCTGCATCATCTTTTTTTGGATTTTTCAAAATCGCAAAACCACCGTTATCAATATAAGACACACGAACATCGGGTAATACGGTTGTGCTGGCCGGACGAATATCTACAATAACTGCACCACTGTCGCCGGCATTTAATGCCTTGGACGTTTGGTCACGCAAAGTGACATGCGATGCAATCAGGGAACCGGTTGAAATACCACTGGTTGAATTATACGATAAATATCCAGAATCACCCGACACATAAACTTCTTGACCACTGCTGACATTTAAATACGAACCGACATCTAGTGTTTCGGCACTCAACACAATATGTTCTGTTTCCAAATTACCGCGCACGTCCCATGTAACAGGCCCAGTAAATCCGGTACGCCCCGCCGTTAAATCAAATGAATACACCGATGCAGAATCTGATTCAAAATTTCCAGTCGAACCGTATTGAGAAATTGTTTTTCCAAACACATTTTTTGCACGCAACGAACCACGCGTTAATGCCAATGCAGACCCACCAGATTTTGATTGAAATATACTTTTGTCCGCAACAAAATTTTTTATTTTATTTTTTGAATTCCTTTCGCCTTCATTACCGGCGATATCCAATGTATCAAAATTTGCAACCCCAGATTCCAAATTATGTCCAATTACCGTATTTGTATTTTCTATTGCAAAACCGTTCATATTCAAATCTGTTAAAAATCCAGAATTATTTATATCGGTTTCATTACGACGAACAACATCTTGGTATAATGTATTCAAAGGAATACCGACAATCAATCCATCTTTACTTTTTTGAGCATAAAATCCAACACGACGAACCATTTCGGCAATTTGCATATTTGAAATTTTACCCCCAGACACAACCAATGTTCCACCAACACTTGTTTCGTCTTTATCAACAATCAAATAAATATCTTGGCCAAATGCAGTGCGCGGAACATAACCCAAAGGCAACCCGTATGGTTCCAATGTATCTGCAAAATCCGGACCACGAATAATTGTGCGACCGTATGGCAAACTATCAACATTTTCACGGATAAAAATTCGCGCCGCGGTTTGTGCAGTATCGATTTGATGTGATGCAGAATACATTTTTGCATCAACATCATTTACAATTAAACGATTTGTTAAAACCGGCATAAAAACAAACAGCAAAGATATTGCCAATAATGCCTGTAATAAAAAATTTCCCCTCTGGTTATGCAATAAAATCCCCTATTCCCTTTTTATATGAGTATAGATTAGCAACAGAAAAAAGATATTGCAATCAGTTTTAAGATGTTTTATATTACAGGCAGTTGTTAGTTGATTATTGTTAGAAATTTATATCAACTGAAAATTCCAAAAATAAAAAATTATAAAAAGAAAAAAATATGCAAAATAAAAAAAATCAGTCTAATGTTGGTTTGATGATTCAACGGTGTCACAAATGGCGCGTGCGTCGCAAACAGTTTATCGACCAGGCACGCAATACGTTTGACGAAATTGAACGCGAACGTTTATTGCAATCTGCGGAACACTGTGTCCGTATGACAAATGCCGAACAGGAAAAAATTGATTCCATACGCGATTCCAAAGAAAAAGCGGCGGCTGTCGCAGCAGCCGAGGCCGAAATGAAGGCGGCAGAGGCGGCGGCAAAAGACGAAAATATCGATACAGAAAAAACTGATGGCGACGAAGAAATGGGATTTCCTGATTTCATCACTGGATTGAATTAAAATCGTTTTACTTTGTTGTTGAAATTTTACTTTTCTTTGGTATGCTGAAGCCAACAAGGAAAGTTCAACATGGATAATAATTATACTGTTCTGGCGCGCAAGTATCGCAGTCAAGATTTCAATTCTTTGATTGGCCAAGATGTTTTGGTTAAAACATTAACAACGGCTATCAATACCGGTCGTATTGCACATGCATATATTTTCACAGGAATTCGTGGAACTGGAAAAACCAGTACCGCACGTATTCTGGCCAAGGCATTAAATTGTTTATCGTCAGACGGACCAACCGCAACCCCATGTGGTGTATGCGAAAATTGTCGTGCAATTGCGGCGGGTCAGCATATCGATGTTATGGAAATTGACGCGGCATCACATACCGGCGTTGATAATATCCGCGACATTTTAGATGCTGCACAATACAGACCAACAAATGGACGATACAAAGTTTATATAATTGACGAAGTTCATATGTTATCAACGGCCGCTTTTAATGCGTTGTTGAAAACTTTGGAAGAACCACCTGCACATGTTATCTTTATTTTGGCAACAACAGAAATTCGCAAAGTACCGGTCACAATATTATCGCGTTGCCAACGGTTTGATTTGGTGCGCGTGCCAATTGATACATTAAAAAAACATTTCGCTTGGATTGCAACACAAGAAAAAATCGAACTGACAGACGCTGCAAACGAAATGTTGGCACGTGCGGCGGACGGTTCTGTGCGTGATGGGTTATCTTTACTGGACCAGGCAATTGCACAAACCGGCGGTCATGTCGATGAACAGGCCGTTATGGATATGTTAAAACGCGCAGACAGGAATCTTGTTGTCGATTTTATGGATACACTTTTGTCTGGGGATACGGCGCGTGCTTTGGAAATGGCTGATTCTATTTACACAAATGGCGCGGATTTGGTCATGTTATTAAACGACATGATGGAATGGACGCATTGGGCAACACGTATGCACCCGTCGGTCAATGCTGGCGATGGGCTGTCATCGCCATACACCGCCGACCAACGCGAAAAAACCAAAAAAATAAATTCTCGAATTTCTTTGAATACCCTGTCGCGTATTTGGCAGGTTATGGTTGCGGCGGTCAGCGAAATGCAGATGTCTGGCAATCAAAAACAATGTTTTGATATGCTGATTGTGCGTTTGGTGCATATTGCTGATATGCCGTCTGTCACAGAAATTTTAAAACAAAATTCCGCCGCGCAACCTGTTCAACAAAAATCGCCAGAACCCGTCGCAGCCACAAAACCTGCAAACACAATAAATACCGCCGATGAATTAGGACGCGCGATGCAGGCCGATAAAGAAATTTTGTTATATACTTATTTTTCCGAAAATGTAGAGGTTTGCGAAATCCAAAATGGAAAATTAAATTATTTTGACCGCAAAGGCGATAAAGATTTTGCAAACAAATTATCAACATGGTTGGAAAAACATACCGGCATACATTGGGATTTAATACATTCGGCGACATCATGTAATGTGCCAACGGCGGTCGAACATCAAAAACAAGAATTAGAAGCAGACCCCATGATGGCAAGCGCGATGGGTTTATTCGAAGGTGCCGAAATAGTCGAAGTTTCGAAATAACAAAAAAATTTTTTATGGAGGGTTATATGGCAGACGAATCTGGACGTTCTTTGATTGAAATGTTGGCGGTGTTGGCGATTGGTGCGGTTATGACCGCGGCGGCATACGGAACATATAAAATGTTGCGAACAAACCAAACACGCAATTTGGCATTAAATGAAATGGAACAAATTGCACGCAATACAAAAATATTATTGGAAACACGCGGCGATTATAACGGTGTATCGGTTGATTATTTGATTAAGGCCGGGGCAATCACAAACCCAGACGCACCAATCGGTGATGAAAATTGGTCGATAACATCATCTGTTGATGGAAAAAGTTTTTCTATCAATTTAACAAATTTAACGCACAGCGATTGTTCTTATTTTGCAACAAAGAAAATCAGTTGGGCAAAATCTGTATCTGTAAATGGTTTGGAAAAAGCCGGTGGCGAAACATGTATATCGGCACCACGCAATTATATATCTATCAATGTTGAATAAATTAAAATATTTCTTTGTTATGTTGTGTTTAACTGGCTGTATGCAATACACCAGTCCAGAACGCAATACGTGGGATTATTACCTGAACGGCGCCAGTTTTATGGATATGAACGAAGAATCTAAAATTGCAAAAAGACCGATATATCTGGGAAACGGTGGAAAAATACTGACCGCAACAAATAATGCAAAAAAATTAGAATATGGCGACAAGGCAACAAACGACAATATGGTCAGTGTTCAATATATGACAGCATTAGAACGCGATTTGTATGATGCCCTGCGTGCAGCAGGTGTATCGGTGGAACGCGCAGGCACAGACGTTGTTGTGATTTTGGTTCGTGGCGCGATTATGCGTATGGACGTGGCAGAAATTTCCAGCAATGGTGAAAAACTGTTGGGAACAATCGCACGTATTTTACGTAAATACAATTCAACATATATTGAAATTGCGGGTTATACAGATGCGATGACTGATACATCGGCTGCAAAACGCATGTCTTTGGACATGGCGGAACGCGCGGCTGTATTTTTGGCGCGCAAAGAAATAAAACCCAGTCGCATGTTTATTGTGGGGCGCGGTTCGGCGCGACCAATTGCCGCCCAGGATAGCATTGGCAGGCTTACCAACCGCAGAATAGAAATCCGTATTGCGCCCGCACGATAAAAACAAAGTTCAAAGTGCATTTGATGAATAATTGATAAATAATTTGCAAAATTCATTAATTTAATTTAAAATATTTGTGCATTGGCGTGTTGCCGATGTGGGGTCGAAAAACCCTGTTTCACAGCAAACTCCACCTATTGGTTGGAGGGTCACGAATACATTGAATAAGTGACGCTACTGCTGTGAGTAGTTTTTCGCCTCCAACCGCACATTTTTTTGCGGTATTTTTTTTAATATTAAGGGAGGAGGAAAGAAAATGTCTGTTGTTTTAATTGATGCACGCCATTATGGCGAACAATTGCGTCGCGCCCGCAGGGCATTAAACATGAATACAACAACTGCATCACTATTATTAAAGATAAATATTCGTGATTTGCGCAAATACGAATTAGGTCGTGCGCCAATTCCGCCAGATTTATTATGCGCATTATTGCATCGCGGATTGGCATTAACACAATGCAAAACACGTAAATAAAAACTGGCAAATGCCGGTTTTTATTTCAATTTAATTAATGAATAATTATTTCTTTTATTTTAAATTTTTTATTGTTATACTGGGGGCGAACACAATTAAACCAATCAAAAAAAGGAAGGATAATATGGTAAAATCAAATACAAATATTACAATTAAAAACTATAAAAAAACTGGCATTATCGCGGCCATCGTTTTGGTTGTTGCGGCATTGGGAATTTGGGCGGTTGCGTCGTGGAATCACGAAGTGTCTGTAAATGATGCGATTGCAGAGGTTTCAACCGATGCGGCATCTGGCGCAGATATGCGTATCGCGGTTATCCGTATGGATACAGTCCAGGCTGATGCGGCGGCTTTGAAAGATTTGCGCGCACAAAAAGAAAATTATGAAAAAAAATTGCGTGACGAATTGACATCTGAACAAAAAGCATTGGAAAAAGAAAAAACTGAAATCGAAAAATCACAAGGTGTTTTGTCCCAGGAAGCTTTGCAACACCGCGTTGTCGATTACCAAACACGTGTTGCAAAATTACAACGCAGTTTGACAGAACGCGCACAAAGCATCGAAGAATCTTATCAAAAAGCATTAAATGAATTGCAAACAAAACATCTGGACCCAGTTATCGAAGGCATTATTGCAAAGAAAAATTTGTCTTTGGTTATTGATGGTCGTTTTGCCCGCACAGGCGCAAATGTTGGCAATTTAGATATTACAGATGAAGTTGTAAAGGCATTAAATAAAAAAGTTTCTTCATCAAAAATGGCAACACCAAAAGGTTTTTAATAAGAAACCAACAAATAAAAAATACCGGCGATTGCCGGTGTTTTTTTATTCCAGCCAATTCCACCCCATAGCAAAACCAGACAAAAGGCGCAATTGTGCCCGCCACCCATAGCCTTGGCGAAGGGTGGTCATTGCTCGCTCGGGATGACAAAAATGCTTTGCATTTTTGTTAATGGTATTTATTTGATTTTATTGTATTTTTATTGCTCTGCCCGGTCTAAAAAAAACCTAGGTTTAAAAGCAACAACTTTTTTCAAAAATTTTAAAATTTACTTTTTTTGTAAAAACAATGCGTTATTCAAAATCGCAATTTGCTAGATGGGGTGTCTAAAAAAACCTAGGTTTTTGGTATAATCAAAACATGGCAAAAAGGCGCGGATTTCCGCCAGTTTATAAAATCGAGAGAGTTGCGAAAATGTCTGCAAAACGTGCATTTTTTAGTGTTTTTCAAAAAATCATGGTGGTTTGCTGTGCCATATTTTTTGGATTTGCCAACGCGTTTTCCGCAAATTTGCCAAGTGGATATACAGAGTTGGAATATATCAAAACAACTGGCACACAGTATATAAATACAGGTATAAATAATACAGGTTCCATTGGTTTTGAAACCGAGGTTAGTGCCGAAATATATGGAAGAGAACTTGGATTAATTGCAACCAGTACTAGTTCATCTGGACCACATTATGTTATGCAAGCGCATAGTGGATCATTGAAGTTTTATTGGGCTAATGGTTCTGGACCTATAATTTTTACAGACGATCATAATATGCATCATGTATCTTTTAATACAACAGGTGACACAAAAGCATATACAGATGGAACGCTTGTTGGAACAATTACATCATTATTTCCTACAGACATAAACTATCCTTTCTATTTATTTGCACGCGACGTGGCTGGCAGGTTAAAATCTGATTCTGCGGGTCAATTTACGTGTAAATATTTTAAAATTTATCGTGATGGTAACCTGATAGCGCATTTTATTCCTGCAAAAAACTCGTCTGGTGTGGTTGGTATGTACGACCTTGTTAGTGGTCAATTCTTTACTAATCAAGGCACCGGTGAATTTATTGCCGGTCCAGAGGTTTCAATCCGCATCGCGACGACGGCATATAATGCGGCGCGGTTTAACCCAGTTCAAACAGATTTAAATAGTGCGGTGGCGACCATACGCGAAATCGTGACGAATACGATAAATCAAACCGCCGCGATTGCCAGTTTGCAAGCGGACAAGCAGACCCGCCCGGAAGATGCTTGTCCTGCCGGCAAAAAATGTTTATTGGTCGAAACCGAAGAAAATGGTGTTGTTGTTCCGCATTGGTTCCCGATAATAGAGGCCCCCGAAGACAATTAAAAAACGCCCAATTGGGCGTTTTTTTTATTTACGCAAGCCTAATTTTTTAATCAGGGCTTCATAATCTTCTTCGTTACGGCGTTTGATATATGCCAATAACTTTTTACGACGATTAACCATCAACAACAAACCGCGTTTGCTGTGTTCGTCTTTGTGATTGTTTTTCATGTGTTCTGTTAAATTACGGATACGTTCGGTCAAAACTGCAACCTGGGTTGCTGCACTGCCGCCGTTATCGTTTTCAGACACTTTGAATTCTTTAATCAATTCAGTTTTTTTTGTTTTTGTAATGGACATTACATTTCCTTTTTATATTGTGCGTTTTGGACGCAGTTGTTTATCTTGTACAAAACCGATTCCAACAAAGGTATTTGCGTTATATACGCGAACCAAACCGTTCGGTTCTGCGGTTTTGATAAATCCACCATGCCTATAAAGTTCGGTGTCTTTATCGTCCAGATTTAAAACCGGAATGCCCCCCAGTCCTAAATCTATTGGCATCAAATATTTATTGATGTCCGCACCATTATTAACCAGATTTTCCAAAAAATCAAGTGTGACAGCATTTTTTAAATCAAAACCATTTGTGGAAATTCGGCGAATTGCGGTGACTGTCGCAATTGTTCCGCAATAATTTGCAATATCGCGCGCCAAAGACCGAACATAAGTTCCGCGCCCACATTTTACATAAAAATTCCAATTTTCACCGTCAAAACCATCGTACCTTAAATCAAAAATATGAATTTTTCGTGGTGCAATATCCGCGGTTTCGCCACTGCGTGCGATTTTATATGCGCGCACCCCATCAACATGTACCGCACTGTAAATCGGTGGAACCTGCATAATGTCACCAATAAAATGTGCCACTGAATCATTTATTTGCGCCTCTGTGGGTGTTTTATTGTTTTGTTGTGTAATTTGTCCGGTTATGTCTAAACTGTCTGTGGTGATGCCAAATTTGCACGAAAACAGATATTCTTTTACGCCGTCGTTTGCAGATTCTACAAATGGAATCATTTTTGTTGCATCGCCAATCGCAATTGGTAAAACCCCAGTCGCCATCGGGTCCAATGTTCCAATATGCCCAGATTTTTTATATCCAAATAAACGCGCCACGCGTGACGAAGCACTGCGACTGAATAATCCCGATGATTTATCTAAAATAATCCAACCAGACATTTTATTCCCCAAACAAATTCAGTTGTGGTGAATTTGATTCGTTTTTATGTTTTGGTGCGCTTTTGGCTTTTTCAATTTTGATTTCGTTTTTAACGGTTGTATTTCCGCCATGTTCTAATTCATTTAACACAGATTCTGCGCGCGCGACAACAGATTCAGGCATACCCGCCATTTTTGCAACATGAATACCATACGAACGATTTGCAACACCATTGACGATTTTATGCATAAATATAATTTCATTATTGTATTCACGTACATCAATTGTCAGGC
>Ga0247609_10003046_pt1 | contig 17194 bp, 12 predicted proteins | sample 172DNAGHGlowgp2_FD_193487 | JGI IMG/M metagenome (GOLD analysis project Ga0247609, IMG submission 193487) | Sheep rumen microbial communities from Palmerston North, Manawatu-Wanganui, New Zealand - 1728 DNA GHGlow gp2 | ecosystem: Host-associated > Mammals > Digestive system > Stomach > Rumen ...
GATAAGATTGTTGATTCTTTATTGGATGAGGGATATTTCAGTGAGTGCGACATCACACTTCGCGACATATCCATTGCAAAGTCAACCTTGAAGGAGCGTCTCGTCAATATCTATCACACTCGCATCACCTATCCTGAGTTGAATAAACCAGAGGAAGAAAACAATAACAATTCCAATCCTCAGCCGCAGCTTCAGTCATAGCAAAGGACACTTCTTTGTTAACTTCTAAAAAAACATCGTGCTATTTCTAAAAATGAACGTTAAATTTTTAGGAATAGCACGATTTTTCTTTTCTAAAGTTTTAGTTTTCTAAAAACTTAGAATTAACTTTGCGATGTGATGAGGCGTTAGCTTTGGCATTAGCCTCAGTTACTGTACGCTTCGGTTTTAGCATTAGCCTCAGTTACTGTAAGCTTCGGTTTAGCCGAAGCCATTCTTCATTCTTCACTCTTCATTCTTCATTTAATTATGAAACAATACACATTAACACGCAGCGAGATGCAGGTGATGAACGCACTTTGGTCGATGCCAGCAGGGAAGGGCACCGTGGCGGAAATCATTGAGCATTACGAAGAACCCAAACCCGCTTATACCACCATTGCCACCTTTGTGAAGATTCTCATCAACAAGGGATTCTTGGCAGCGGAAAAGGCGGGCAATGGCACCCGTCTGTTCATCTATCGCCCACTTTTGTCGAAGGACGAATACACGCGGCGAGTGATGAAGGATGTGAAGGACAATTTCTTCGGTGGTTCCGCCTCTTCTTTCCTCTCCTTCTTCGTGCGCGAGGAGCAGATGTCGGACGACGAAATCCAGAAACTTTTCGAAATGATTGAGAAAGGAGGTGAATGATATGGAAATGCTCGAATTCATCGTACTTTTTTCCATCAAGTCAGCCTTGGTCTTGACCGTGCTTTGGCTGCCTTATTCCATACTTTTGCGTCGCGAAAAATTCTTCCGTTTCAACCGCATTGTGCTGCTTTCCATCATTGTGCTTTCTTTCCTCATTCCTTTGCTCGATGTGCCAGCCTTGCGGATTGAAACGGCATCCCATGGCGTGATTGAATTCGGAATGCCACAAGCCTTGATGGAGATGCAGGAAAGTTTTCGTAAGGCGTTTCTCTTGCCCGAAGTGGTCGTTTCGGGCACAGAACAAAAGTCTGCTTTCAATTGGCAGTTCATGCTCGCCCTCGTTTATATAATAGGCGTGGCAGTGGCATTGTTCTTCCGCCTGAAGAACTATATCCGCATGAAGCGTTTCATATCGAGTGGTTGCCTTTGGACCGACAAGCTCGATGGCGACACGCTCTATTGCCATGCTGCATCCGTGGTTCCCTTCTCGTGGATGCATTCCATCGTGATTTCAGAAAGCGATTATGAGCAGAACGGACGCACGATTCTGCTTCACGAAAAAGCGCATATACGTTTGCATCATTCCTACGATGTATTGTTGGTTCAGTTCATGAAAATCCTGCAGTGGTTCAATCCGTGCATCTATTTGCTTGAGTTCGACCTCCGCGATGTGCATGAATACCAAGCCGACGATGCAGTCCTCTCAGCGGGCGTCACTGCCTACAATTACCAATCACTTCTTATTAAAAAAGCCGTTGGCTCCAGCTCCTACACCTTTGCCAACAGCTTCAATCACAGTTTGTTAAAAAAACGTATCACTATGATGTTACAAAAGAAATCAAGTCCTTGGCGCATGGCTCGTGCCTTGTATCTTGCGCCTTGTGCAGTGCTGCTCGCACTCCTTTTTGCCACACCGCAACTCAGTAGTTGCAAGCAGGACGGTGGCAAAGTTAGTGAAAATTCTGAAAACAACAGCGAAAAACAGGAAGGAATTTCCGCTACAGTATCTGCCGACACCCTTCAATCGCCTGTCACCAAGCAACAAGTGAAAATCGAGGGTGAAGATGGTGAAGTCACCACATTGAATGTGCTGAGCGTTGCCGGCGCTGATGAATCGACCGACAAGGCCAAGCTTAAACCCGATGACAAAATCCGCACAGAACCAGCCCAAGCAATGGTGGCTGCTGAGGATTACGATGGTGAAGATGTTTTCGACATGGTGGAGGAAATGCCAGCATATCCTGGAGGCATGGAAGAATTGATGAAATTCCTGCAAACTCATGTGAAGTACCCGAAGGAGGCTGAGGAGAAAGGTCTGCAAGGCAGAGTGCTCGTGATGTTTGTCGTTGAGAAGGATGGCAACATCACCAATGTGAATGTAGTGAGATCGGTGAGTCCCGAACTCGATGCCGAGGCACTGCGTGTGGTGAAGGCGATGCCGAATTGGACGCCAGGCAAGCATAAAGGCGAGGCAGTCCGCGTGAAATTTACCATTCCTATCGTGTTCCGCTTGCAATAATCCTCTTCTTTGATTCTTCAGACTTTTTCGTTCATATTTCCTGAACTTTTCGTGTGGATGAACTAAAATGGCGAGCCTTCGTCAAAAACACAGCGAAGGCTCGCCGATGCGATGACGAGCCTTCGTTAAAACGATAGCGAAGGCTCGCCAATTAAGTAAAAGCAAACGAGCGTTTCAGTTGGATAGAAGGAAAGCAGCGGGAAAAGCGAAGGAGCGATTGAGAAAAACCCAAACGCTCCTTCGCATTGACAAATCTTTGTCCAAATCTTTGTCTAATTCTCGGCTTTACTATGTCTCATCTTCGCTTTGTTATTTCTTCTCAATCACTCGGTAGCGTCCGCTGAGGTGGAGATAAGCGAAGAGTTGGAGAAGTCCGTCGTAGTAGGCATCGAAATAGCCATCGGCGTAAGGTTTGTGCTCTGATGCCCAAAAATGGTTGATGAATTCGGCACGGTGAGGATTGGTGGCAGCGAGGGACACGGCTGCGGTGGTGGCTACGAGACCGAGGGAATGGCGAAGGTTCTTTGGATAGTTGCCTGCGCGAAGCGTGTCGGTCACAGCAGTGCCATCGGCATTGTATTGGTCAACAAATGTTTCCACACCTTGCGAATAGAAGAAATTCTGAATGCGGTTGGCATAGTCGTTTTGCCATTCGCGGTCGGCACAGCTCCAAGAGTAGTCGAGTGCGATGTTCATTGGCACACGCCAAGAGTCAAAACGGAAACCAGAACCCATGAATCCGCGTCGAGGCAATGCACTACCGTCGAAGTTGGAGTAGTCGTTGTTGAGTCCTGTTTGAGGGTGGGTCGCTTTGTGGAGATAAGCACGGCTGGCAGCGGCACATTCCTTCCAGAATTCGCTACGTCCGTCGTTGGCGTAACGAGCCCACACCTCGTAGAAAGCAGGGAGATGGTAGGATGGGTCGGTGTAGCTGGCACCCCAACCCGTAGGAACGAAAGTAATGAGTTTGTGCTCCATGTTGATGAGGTTGCCACCGCGGTCGCCTTCTTTGTGTCCCATCACGTTGTTCAGAATGAACTGTGCTTCAGCGAGATAGTTGATGTCGCCATTGTTGCCCCAGAGGTTGGAAGCAAAGAGCAACGAGGTGATGTAGTAGAGTTCGCCATCGGAAGCAGGACCTTGAGAGTTGCGTCGTCCGTCCGTTCGGCAACTCCATGCGAAATAGCCTTTCAAGTCGCCATCCTGGTGCTGCATATATTTCTTGCTCCATCGCCAAAGTCGGTCGAACATGTCCTTGCGTCCGAGTTGCACGGCAATCATCATGCCATAGCTCATGCCCTCGGTGCGGGCATCGTTGTTCTTCACGTCGGAGATGTAACCCATCGAATCTCCCACTTCGAAGTAGATTTTGTCGGGACCCTCGAAGAGTTCGTAGCACACTTGGTTGATTCGTTCGTCAATCTGCTTTTGAGAATAACCCAGTTCGGCAAGGATATTGCGATACTTGCCTGTCTGCATGCCGCCTTTGTTCCACGGTGCTTTCAGTTGTTTGCTTGGAGGATTCACTGAGATTTGTAACGCACTTGCTGATGTGGCAAAGAGCAGCATCGTTGCCACGAGAATCATAGTTTTTGCTTTCAACATAATAGATTTTTATTTGAATGAATAGTTTGTAGGTCACAAAGTTACGAAGAATTCGCACAAATGCAAGAATTTCTTGGAAATAAGTTTCGCCTTTTGACTGAAAGGGGAATAATAATTAGCGCTTGATGCAGTATTTGTGGCGATTGGATTTTGAAAGATGGCAAGAAATTATTTACTTTGCAAAAACAAATCAAAATACGATGAGTGATTTTTCAATAGGTTTGACCTTTTCGGGTGGCGGTTATCGTGCTGCAGCCTATCATTTGGGTACTTTGTGGATGCTGCACCACTTGAAAGTGGATGATGGAACACTGCTGGAGCATGTTGAGGTGCTGAGCACCATTTCGGGCGGTTCCATCACAGGTTTGCGCTATATGCAGGCATTGGCAGATGGCGAAGATATAGATGAGATGGTGGATGACGTGATGGACTTCATGCGCCACGTCGATTTGGTGACGGATGCGTTCGAGCAGATGGATGACTATGACCATGTGAACGGTGCATCCTCCATCCGCACGATGAAGGATATATACGACAAGAAACTCTTCAAGGGCTGTACCTTTGGCAAACTGTTGGAGAAGATGGACGAAATCCCTGTCAATCATTATGCAGCCAATGGCACCGACTTCACCAATGGTTATGAATTCCGTTTCCAGATTTCGGATATACAGAGGAATGAGACTGGCTATTTTGGTAATGCCTCTCACCGCATCCCTCAGAATGTCATTCCGCAAATTCGACTGTCGGAAGCTTTGGCTTGTTCATCGTGTTTTCCTGGAGGCTTCGAACCTATGATTTTTCCCGATGACTTCGCCATTTTTCATACAGAAGAAGGCAAAAAACTGCTGGAAAAATATGGACGCTTTGGCATCATGGATGGAGGTGCAATCGATAACCAAGGCATCGAACCTTTGCTATTGGCTGAGGAGCGCATGAGGAACAAAAGTGGGAATCAGAAAGAATGTGCGCTCGATTTGGTGATAGTGAACGATGTGACGCATGTGAACATGACTCCATACGTACCTAAGAACATCAAACTGCCAAAGTTGTTGAACAAGTTGAATCTCAATCGATTGTGCTCGTATTCCAATTGGATAACTACTTTGCTGGCGGTGGCTATCATACCAACTGCCCTCTTCAAATGCACTTGGCTGCTGTGTGTGTTGTCGTCGTTGTTTACTGTTTCAGCTATTTTTTCGATTCTTTTCAGGATAGGTAGAAATAAGGCGAAGAAGACATTGGGAAACACGTTCTTGAAACATTGTGTGGGTGACTTGTTGAGTCTTCGCTTTTCCGACCTTGGTACGATGCTCTTCAATCGTGCCACTTCGTTGGTGACACTAACGAGTGGTGTGTTTATGAAGCAAATCCGCACACTGGAATACAAGCATCTGTTCGAGAATGAATTATTCACGAATCGTGCTGTCGCTAACACGATTTACGAGTTGGAAAAGGGCGAAACCTTCGACCAACAGGTGGAAAATGGTAAACTGCCTGAGTATCTGCGTCCTTCTCAGGCCATTCGCGACAATAGTCAAATTGCATCAAAAGTGAAACCAACTCTTTGGTTTACAGAGGATGACAAGAAGAATCAAACGCAGGAACGACTTTTTGCGGCAGGACGCTACAGCATCTGCTTCGTTTTGTTGCGCTATATCTATAAGTTGAGGACGAAGAACTATAAGAATATCACCAAGCGCCACCAGATGTTGCTTGACTTGGAACCTCAACTCAAGGAGTATTGGGAAAGATACCAGAAGAATCCGCTGGAAGGTATAAAAAGTGAAAAGTGAAAAAGCCTCACCCCCAACCCCTCTCCAAAGGGGAGAGGGGAGTAGAATGAAGGAGTGAAGAGTGAAAAGTGAATCAGGAATTTAAAGGATTTAAAAGGAACAACGGAAAAAACGGAAAAGAACGGAAAAACAGAAATATTATTTTTTTTCATCCGATAATTCTTAAAAAATTGGCTACGCCGAGCTAAAGGTTCCGACCTTCCGAAAAATTTCCGTTATTTCCGTTGTTCTCCACGCTTTACCAACTAACTTCGTTAAACTTTAAACGCTAAACTTTAAACGATATAGTTGTACAATAATCCATAAAAGGAGGATTTTTTTCAGCAGATATGTGAGGAATGTTGTGTAAATTTGCAAACGAGAGAAAATGCTTTTAACTAACATTCAAAAATACACGAAAATGAAGGTGAAATATCTGTTGATGGCACTATCGGCTTTGATGCTTTTTTCAGCAACAACGGCGGATGCCAAGAAGAAAAAGAAAGTCGATTTGTGGCCCGATGGCACACCCGTGAGCGAGTGGTTCAAACAGGCAACCCCTGCCACGTTGGAGTCGCTGGGCAAGCAATATGTGCTGACAGAGCATGGCGTGAAACAGGATTCCACGTTGGTGCAAACCGAGGCGATTCAGGCTGTGATTGACAAGGCTGCTCGCTCGGGGGAGAAAACAGTGGTGGTTGTTCCTCAAGGCACTTTCCTCAGTGGTGCTCTTTTCATGCGCCAAGGCGTGAACCTTTGGGTGGCAGAAGGTGGAAAACTGAAAGGCAGCGACGACATCAAGGATTTTCCTATCTGCGATACGCGCATTGAAGGACAGAGTTGCAAGTATTTCCCTGCATTGCTCAATGTGGATAAGATTGATGGCATTACCATTTCGGGAAAAGGTGTGGTGGATGGAAACGGACTTCGCTACTGGAGGGCGTTTTGGCTTCGTCGTTCTTGGAATCCTAAGTGCACGAACAAGGATGAGCAACGTCCTCGCTTGCTCTATGTGTCGCATAGTAAGAATGTGGAGGTTTCTGGACTTACTTTCCAACACTCTCCGTTCTGGACCACTCATTATTACCAGTGCGAGAATGTGCGTGCGCTCAATCTGCGTATTCTCTCACCAGCAAGTCCTGTGAAGGCTCCTTCAACTGATGCTATCGACATTGACGTGTGCAAGAACATGTTGGTGAAGGGTTGCTTCATGGCGGTGAACGACGACGCTATCGCTTTGAAGGGTGGAAAAGGCGTGGATGCAGACAAGGCTCCAGATAATGGTTCGAACGAGAATATCATCATTGAGGACTGTGAATATGGTTTCAGTCACGGCTGCCTCACTTGTGGTAGTGAGTCGGTGCATAACAAGAATATCATCCTTCGTCGCATCAAGGTGGAACATGGACAGCGCTTGCTTTGGCTGAAGATGCGTCCCGACACTCCTCAGAACTATGAATATATCACCGTGGAGGACATCACAGGCTTTGTTTCCAATTTCATTTTCATCAAGCCTTGGACTCAGTTCTTCGACCTCGAAGGCAGAACAGAAATTCCTCTTTCGTATGGCGACCACATCACGATGCGCAACATTAATATGACTTGCGACAAATTCTTTGAGGTGCAAAAGAGTGACCAGTACAAGCTTTCGAACTTCGTTTTCGAGAATATCACGCTGAATGCCAAAGGCTCTCCTCTGGATGAAAGCCAAGTGGAAGGATTCGTGGTGAAGAATGTGAATGTGAGTTATTGAGGTCATAGGTCGAAAGTCAAAGGTCAAAGGTCAAAGGTCAAAGGTCAAAGGTCAAAGGTCAAAGGTCAAAAGAATGTGATTTTCACTCTAAAATAGAAGAAGATAAAGAAAAGGTGAATTTTGTTTTCACCTTTTCTTTTTTATATGTAAATTTGCAGCTACTTAACTATCAATTTATTTACTAGCTCAAATATGAAAAGGTTTTTACTTGTTGCATTGGTGATGCTGAATGCCTACATTTCAGTAGCGCAGAAAACGGTTTACATTCCAGTTGAATGGAGGTATAACACTTCGACTTATAAGGAGTCGGACCCAAACCACACGGCGCAATACTCGAAGACTCGCAGCCGTGAATCTGAAAATTTCATCGTTTTTTGGGAAAAGGGCTATGGCGACACGGCTCCCGACAAGCTTTCTAGGAGCGATGCGCTCTATGTGGACATTGACGATTTGTTGGCAAAGGCTGAACTGTTCTATAAACTGAATGTGGAGACCTTGGGCTTTGTGGATCCAGAAAAATCGAGTGTCTCTAAATACAAGAGTATCATTTGTTTGCTCCACGACACTGGATGGACTGCCACGGGCTCAGGCTACGATTTTATGATACCTGCCTTGTGGGTTACTCCGGGCACTTGCAAACCTGTGGGACACACCATTGCTCATGAGATTGGGCATTCGTTCCAGTACATGTGCTTCTCGGATGCCAACAACCATCAGGATTCGGAAACTGTTGGTACAGGCTTCCACCTTGCAGTAGGTAATGGTGCTGCCATTTGGGAGAGCACGGCTCAGTGGCAGGCTGCTCAGGCTTATCCAAACCAAATGTTCTCGGAAAGCATGGGCGTTTTCCGTAATAGCCACAACTACGGCATGACCAACGAATGGCATCGCTACCAGAGTTATTGGTGGCTCTATTACCTTTGCCAGTATTACAATGATATTCAGACCATTGCAAAGATATGGAACCAACCATTGCAAGGAGCGAAGGACTTCAATGAGGCGTTGATGGCATTGAAGGGTTTGTCGGCAGAGCAATTGTACCGCATGTATTATGACTACGCGGCTCGTTGTGCCACATGGGATTTCGATGCCTGTGTGCCTTATCGCAACAATTTTATTGGTGATTTCCGCTATGCTTGCTCAAAGCTCGATACAAGGAAATATCAGGTGGCTTTGTCGAGTTGTCCGCAGAGCACGGGTTTCAATGTGATTCCTTTGCAGGTTCCTGCTGCTGGCACAGAAGTGACGACTCATTTCACAGCCCTTCGACTGAGCAAGGCAACCTTGGCTGATGCTGACCCAGGTGAGTATTTGGATGGAGATAGTAAGTTTGTGACGGCAAAGAAGATGCGCTACAATGTGGTGAGTTCCAGTGACAGAGGTTTCCGTTTGGGCTATGTGGCATTGCTGAAGGACGGTAAGCGCCAGTATTTCAATGCCGATTCCGTGTATGCAACTGGTTACAACGACGTGACAGTGGATGTAAGCTTCACTGTGCCTGCCAATGTGAGCAAGATGTGGCTGATTGTTTCGCCTGCATTGAAGAAATACATTCAGCACAAGTGGGACGAGGACATTTCGAACGACGACATGTGGCCTTACACGTTTGAACTGGAAGGAACGGATATAGGTAAAAATGCCATTGTGCACACGGGTTATGTGGATAAGTCGGAAGTGAATCCAACGATTGATGGACGTGAAATTGCAGACGTCACTTTCACTTACGATGTGACAATTCCATACGATGCAACGGGTTATAGTGGTGCCACAATTGGTGTGGGCGGCAAGGCTGCTTCTGCACTCGGAACTGCTTTCCAGATGCAACCTTCGGAAATAGCTGGCAAGATGGTGGCATATAGTTCATCTGGTCCTGCCGATGGAAAGGTGATGTTCTATGCAGCCAAGGAAGATGGTAGTTTTCAGACGAGGGGAAGCAATACGAATGCTACATATGGACATTGGTTTAATAGAACAGGTGGTGTGCAAGACTGGGGCAATTCGTCTTATCTTTATAGCGATTTCACCCCTTCCAGCCTGTCCTTCTTCATCGGACAGTATCCAGCGCGTTGTGCGGAAGGCTCTACTTACACGATTGCTCAGGCTTTGCGTTATCGAAAAGGAAGTGCATACGCCAAAGCCCTCTTCGTGTTCCATGTGAAGATTGACAGTTCCTCTCCAGCTGCTTTCTACATGCCAACCATTGACTACAAGGACCCTACAGGAATTCAGGGCGTGGAAATGGATGAGGCACGAGTGAAGGACGCTGCCGTTTATGATTTGAGTGGAAGAAGAATCGCAGCAGACATCCATCAACTTGGCACATCGTTGCAACAAGGCATGTATCTCATTGGTGGCAAGAAAGTGCTTGTCAAATAAAGCATTAGACACGAGTATAAGAAAGGGCAGAGACGTTACAATCTCTGCCTTTTTTTGTGCGTTAAGACTGATGCGAAGTAAATATCATTCTTCGTTGAATACTTGTTTTTCTTTATCATTTGTCTCTTGTTTATGCAGAAAGAAGTACCTTTGCACTCAGTTTTTGTACCAAAAAATGAAGGAAAAGTGAAAAAAAGTTGGCGTTTCCGTAAAAAAACGATGAGGCTGAGGTGTCTTATCTATAGACATGCCTCTTAATCGGAGTGCAAATACGAATGGACTGATATGCTTGAACAGAGAACACTTGAGAGGCTTTTTCGCCAGAACTACAGCGAGATGATACATCTGGCCAGGGTCTTGCTGGGCAATGACGAAGAGGCGGAGGACGTGGTGCAGGATATTTTTCTGCGTGTGGCTGACAGCGACGTTCCACTGTATCTCAGCTGATACAACTATCGCTTGAAGAAAAGCAGATGACGCAAAAGCAACTGGCTGCGGAAATCGGTGTCAGCACATCACGCATCAGCGACTACGTCTCTGGACGAGCAGAACCAACGCTGAAGATAGCCCGTCTGCTTTGCACAACCTTGGGCATTGCCCCTTCAGCCATGTTAGGCTGCTAAACATAAAGGTCCTAATTGTTATATAATTCAGCCATCTTCCTGACGCTCTCTATGATGTTGTTTCGAAGTGCCAGAGGCTCCAATACCTCTACATCTTCCCGATGCGACAATATTTCTTGCTCAAAGTCGTATGTGGTTTTCAGCCGATATTCGAAAACCGAGTAACTAGGGGTGGTCTCTATTTCTTTCTGTGAGGTGTGCAGAGGGAGTGAGCGAAAATACTTGGCTTGATTGTTCATCACCTTCAACCGCACCCTTTCACACTGAACCCCATTCTCAATGATAATTCCAAAAGAGTCGCGATAGTATTCATGTACATTGAACGACTTTGGGTATTTGAACTTCTGTTCCGTGAATGTCAGCGACTGAATACGGTCCATGGCAAAAGTGAGTATGACTTCACTGTTCATCGTTTTGCCAATAACATACCATCGCAAGTGAAACAACTTCACTGCGTATGGCATCAGCTCATAAACAGTAGGAGTGTCGCGCTCAAAACTTTGATAGATCATACTGAGCACCTTATGTTCTCGCAGAGCCTGCAAGACTACGGACAGATATGGCTCTGCTGACGGTATAGACTCTATTGAAATGCACTCTTCAAGGTCTCTGGCTTCACGGATGGCATTGGTCATTGAGAAATTGTTGAGAAGCCAGCGGCGAACCTCATCATTATGAAAAGCCGAATCCTCCTCTATGTGGTAAGTATTATCATGTTTATCGCAAACGATGTTTACCTGAAACAGCATTTCTATTTCTTTGCGATGATAGTCAAATGTGCGACGCGGGATGTCCTTTCCGTCAAAATAAGGTGAGTCGCACCATCGATTGTTCAGCTCCTTCAGTGTGATACGGTGGGCGCGATAAATGGTGCTAACCTCCCAAATATAACGTGCCAACAGATATTTTGACATAGCCTTCAATTTTTTGTGCAAAATTAGTGAACTCTTCGAGACTGTGCAACGTTTTTGCCACTTCTTTTAGTAACTTTGCAGAAAATTAAAAATCAACTACTATGACAATAAAAGATATTTTAGAGAAGAATCCTTGGAAGAAGGTTGCGGATATGTATAATCCAGAAGAAGCAGATTGCTTGTTCAGTGAAAGTAAAAAATATGTCTGCAAAGAAGACGAAGTAATGATTGATGAGTTTAACGAGAAACTCGTAAATGCTTTGGAGGGTAAGGACAAAAATACACAACAGGAAATACTTAAGGACAAGATTGTCACCAACATTCCTGCTGAACCATGGTGGGGTAATCCATTGACAGCTCGATTGATTATCCTTAGTCTCAATCCAGGTTACGTGCCAGAAGTAAATGAAAAGTTAGCGAAATTTATGCAATCCAATGACACGGTAAGGGAACAGCTTATCAATTTCAAAGCTAAGACACTTCGACTGGAAGCGGATTCCTTTTTGCCACTAGAAGACAACCAGTGCAAACCTATCTCCTGCAAAGATGCAGTGAATATGTTGGGAGATTGGTATTGGTATAGAAGGCTTAAAAGACTTAGAACGGATGTGGGAATAGAAGAAGATGATTTCTTTAAGAAGATTGCCCTAATTGAATACCATGGCTATAGTTCTGAAACATCAAATCGAACCTTCCCATTACACAAAAAATACTTGAAATCGCAGGAGTTTATTATAGATGTGATTCATTATATAGCTCAAAAGGATAATGTGCGTTTCTTGATAATGAGATCAACAGAGAAATGGAAAGAACTGCTAAATTCAAATCCAAATGAGCCACATTTCTTTGAAAACAATATAGCAAAAATCTTATGTAAAACGAATAAGGGTATGAGTCAAGCTATCACATATAATAATATGGGTGATGTGTATAAAGAAATAAGAAAATTTTTATCTGAATGACTATGGAAAAGCATGTAGAAAGGAAACCTTTGGTTTTCACTGAAACAAGGAGGAAACAGTTAGAGTTGTACCTATCTGGATTTACTTTCCTCCGCAGATTGAAATGGAATGCGAACAAGTCTTTTGTTACTTTTCTCATTGACGCACTACTATTCAAGGTCGTTACAGCGTCCAATAGGAGTGTTGACATGACTAAGGTTGTATATTTTAGTGACCGCCCAAGACGGGGTTGGGTTATTAATGCCTATGCTTTTCATCTTAGTTGTCCATCTATCATAAAAGCTATCAGAACTATTTGCGATTTGATGGACAAATATGATACTACGGAAACATACAAGAAAATGAAAAAAATTGCAAACAGGTATAATCTCGATCCAACGACTCTCAAACACAAATGCTTTGAAGTAAATGGAGAAGTGATTTTAGATATACCAGAATCGGAAACTGAAAAATGTAACATGATGGTAAAAGAACTCACAGATAAAACTATTGAAGAACTGCGTGTTGTGTCTGACAGATATGGTGCTACATACTATATAATAAAAACGATGGCCTTTGCAGTTTTTGCAGATACTCTTAGTGGATTGGGACCACGTGATGAGTGCTTTAATATATGGTCTTCATTAAAAAATGAATACCCTGTTGACTATTAATAAAAATAGTATCAATTTATGAAAGCAAAAGTAGTGAGTTTGGAAGAACTGAAGGAGATGTGCAATCAGTTTCTGGAGGTATGCATATCGGGCAGTGATGACGATATTCGACATTTCGGCGAGGACGTGGAAGTCAGGTTTATCAACGATGACGGGAGCTTTGGATACACTTACGTCTGCGACCTGTTCTTCTATCACGACCGCATGTATTACTGGTCACAACGGAAGAAGCAAAAGGAACACCTTTCACTAAATGACTTTGAACTTTATGGATCGTTGGAGATTTTGAGAATCTTTGGGGACATCAAAATCTTTCCCGTTATATTTGCTGGCGTCTATACAGGCTATCAAGACGACAAGGGGCAGAAGATTTTTACAGGCGACGTAGTGAAAGCTACTGCACTCATGGATGCTGAAATGATTTCTGAGGGAGGCAGGACCCGCGCGAGAATGTGTAACGGCAAGGACTATGGCGGTGCAACGTTTATTGCAGGTATTGACTACTTCGGACAGGGGCGGGATGACTACTATTACATTTTGGACAATTGTCCCATTGCAATGAAATATACAAAACGTGCGAAAGTCATAGGAAACGTTTTCTATGACTTGGACCGCGACAACATGGTGGTGAACATTCGTGAGCGTTGCTGCATGCTGGCTTATCCTTACAACATCAATATACGCAACCTCCACATAAAGATGGCCCATTCGCCTTATTTCATTAGTAAGACATGGCAAGAGAAGGCTTTGAAAATCTTGAATGACGAGCCTTTTTATGAGGATTTACCTCTTAATAAACTACCTACTATTCAAAAATAGCCTGCAATTTGAGCTATACGTCGCATTTAATATTCATCCTCGTTGAAAAGGGAGAAGCTTTCTTGCAGAATTTTGTTTTTGAGAGAAAGGGGATAGTCTTTGTGGGAAGCTAAGAAATCTTCTACCATTTTCTTGGCTTCCTTGCTTTTGTGGTTGCCGAGCAATGCTGAGCACCATTTGCCAGGGAAGAAAATGTCGGAGGTCTTTTGAATGTCGATGAGAGCTTCGAGGCCTGGTGTGATATAGGCGTTGTTGTGCGGTTCTCGCAGATGGCTGGAGAGGAGGGAAAGAAGTGCTTGTGCGTAAGGTTCCACTTCGCGGTTTTCAGGTTCGAGCAGTGATTCGAAAAGGATTCGTTGCGCTTCCTTGTCGGGGGTACATCCACGCGACACAAATTCGAATTCTTTCTGTCGGTCAGCATTGATGATGCGTCCTCGCTGAGTGGCAATGATGTCCTCCCATTGTTTTGGTTTCATGATGGCAAGATGGTATGCCATGCGCATGTAATCGCGCTCGTTCAATAGTTCGTTGTTTTGTGTGTACCAAATGTAATAGAGTTCCCCCACCACGTGCTGGTTAGAAGCCGATGTGCCCAAGGAACGAAGCAGTTGCTGACGAACCGCTTGGAGTTCGTGCGTCTGACAGAGTTCCCAAAGTTGGTTCTCGTAGGTGTCTCTTTCGTCTTTCTCACTATCGAACACCAAGCGGTTGATGTAGGAGCAAAGCGTGGAAGCCATCAGTGGATTGTTCTCGATGGAAAGGGCAGAAAAGTAGGTGTTGAAGAGTTCTTTGCGATGGACGCGATGAAGCAGATAGTTCTCGTAAAGCGTCATGGCTATGGCGAAGCGATGGAGTGCATCTTCTTGATGGAACAAGAGTTCTTCCATCTTGGTTGCGTTGCAAATTCCGTCCTTTTCATCGAGAAGAAATTGTCCGTAACCGCTACCATCGTAATTAGGAATGAGGAAGTCGGGTTCGATGTCGATAGATATTTCGGCAACAGATTTCTGCATATTTATCTCGATGACTTCGGCAATACTGTCGTTTTTGCCCAATGCCACCGCGAATTTCTGTTTCCAAATGATGCCGCGCTTGAATGGGTCGGATTGAGTGACAATCAGTTTGCCATCCTTGGAAGTACAGATGATGGTAGGCATCCCTTTTTCTTTGACCCATGCCTTGTCGAATTCCTTCACTTTTGCCTTGGGATTGGCGGTGTGGAGGATTTGGATGAGTTCGTCCCATGTGGCATTGCCGAAGGAGAATTGTTTCAAGTAGCGTTGCAAGCCGATACGGAACGCTTCTTCTCCCATTTGTTCTTCGAGTTTCCGCATCATCACGGGTGCCTTGTGGTAGATGATGTTTCCGTAGAGCAGTCCTGCTTGGTTCAGATTCTCCAACTTTTGTTGGATGGGGTGGGTGCCCTTGGTGCGGTCCACTGTGTAAGCAGAGATGTAGTGGTCCTTAAGGAAATTCAATCGATGATGGATGTCGGGGAATTGCTGCTCGGCAATCTTCGATGCCATGAAGTTGGCAAATACTTCCTTGGTCCACACGTCGGAAAACCAACGCATGGTGACGAGGTCGCCAAACCACATGTGAGAGGTTTCGTGAGCGATGAGATTGAGGCGTACCAACTCTTCATCAGGCGTGGCATTCTTGCCGAGGAAGATTTCCCAATCGGCAAACTGAATGGCACCTGGATGTTCCATCCCTCCGAACTGATAGCCAGGAATCACCACGAATCCGTAGCGGTCGAAAGGGTAGGGAATGCCCGTGTATTCCTCCATCCAACGCAAAGAAAGGGCGATTTCATCGAAAACAATTGGCATTTGTGCCACCTTCTGCTTGTCGGTTTCTCTGTAGAGTCCGCGGATGATTCGCCCATCCTTTTCTGCCGTCTGTTCCTGAAACTTTCCTGCTACAAAGGAGAAAAGATAAGTTGGGATAGGCGTATCCTCCACGCTGCACATAGTCTTCCATCCTTCGGGCACGTCGAGGCTGAGATGAAACTTTGCTTTCAGGTCGGGTTGGTCGAAACATGGAAAGACGCTGCGGGCATGGTCGGGCACGAAGAGGGTGTAGAGGTAATCGTCGTTTCGATTGAGTGCTGCATCTCCGCAACGGAAACTCAGTCGGATTTCGTTCTTCCCCTCTTTGAGCCACTTCTTGTTTATAATAATGTGTTCGTCTTGCACACGTACTTTACGCGTTTCTCCGTTCACGATGCAGGCTGCATCGAGTTGGGTGGAGTCGGCCTGGAAGTCAATCTGCAAATCATCCGTTCCTTTCCATTGAAACTGAAGAACTTCGTCGCCTTTCACGGCGATGTCCTTTTCGCTCGGAATAATGAAATGAAGTGTGTATTCCACGTTGCTGACGGTCTTGCTTCTGCTTTCAGCCAAATCTTTCGACACGCCATTCTCGAGTTTCACTCTCTGACTGAGGAAGGTGCAACAGCTCAACACGAGGGAAACAAGTAGTGTGAGGATTAGTTTTGTCGCTCTATTCATGGTTTGTGAATTTACTCTGCAAAACTACAAATAATTTGTGAAAGACAACGAAAGAAGAATCCATTTTTTGACAAAGAAAAAAGAATCATGGAAGGGATGATTGATAAAAGAAGTGAAAAAAATACAAAAACATTATACAATAAAATAAAAAGGTGTTCGTTATTAAGGTTATGGGTTTAAAGCGAACGATTCAGAAATGTGCCCTGTGGGCAGTGCTGATGCTGGCTTCACAAGCCGTGTCGGCACAGAATGAAGTGCAGTTTTCCGACTACACTCGACTGAAGTCGTACTACAACCCAGCCGTGTCGGGAACAGAAGGAAAGTTGAATGTGGTGGCAGCCTATTCCATGCAGTTTGTGGGGTTCGAAGATGCTCCTAAGACCATGTATGTGGGTGCCGACTTGCCTATTTTCTTTCTGGGACCTCGCCATGGTGCCGGTGCGAGTCTGATGAGTGACGATGTGGGTATTTTCAAGCAGATGACCCTGAGTTTGCAATATGCTTACAACGTGAAAATTGGAAAGAAAGGAAGGCTTGCCATCGGTGTGAATGGTGGACTGATTCAAGAAACCATCGACCCCAGCGGTTTGAAATTGACCGATACGAACGACCCTGTTTTTCAGGGCTCTGAATCGAAAGGCTCGCGTGTGGATCTCTCGGCAGGTATCTATTTCTACCATCCCAAGTATTGGGCAAGTTTGTCCGCCCGACATCTTACCGCTCCACTGATTGAAGTGGGTCAGACGATGCTTTATCAAATAGATAGAATGTATTATTTGATGGGTGGAGGCAATATTCGACTCAAGAATTCGTTATTCTCTTTGCACCCCTCT
>Ga0247609_10003047_pt1 | contig 17192 bp, 15 predicted proteins | sample 172DNAGHGlowgp2_FD_193487 | JGI IMG/M metagenome (GOLD analysis project Ga0247609, IMG submission 193487) | Sheep rumen microbial communities from Palmerston North, Manawatu-Wanganui, New Zealand - 1728 DNA GHGlow gp2 | ecosystem: Host-associated > Mammals > Digestive system > Stomach > Rumen ...
GCATCACCAAACCGTTCAGATGACAGTCTGCCAACCTACGATGACAAAAAGGATTGCCATTGGCCGTAGGCGTTGCGTCAAACTCATAGCAACTGAAAATGAACGCTACAAGATTGTCCTTCAACTCCTGAGCAAAGGCCAGCAGACGCTCTTCGTCGCTCTTCTCAAAGAACTTCTGACGCGCACTGAGTTTCTTCAAACCACGCTTCTTAGCCAGAAACTTTCCATAGTCCTCATTCTTCAGCCACTTGCCCGTGACCTCAGAATTGTGCTGCTCCACAGCCTCGAGGATCTCCCTTCGGCTGTCAATCTTCCAGGCAGTAGAGGTGTTCCTCACGCTGTCCCAGAACTTCTCTCGGCTGCACTTGACAGCCTGAGAGAAGTGAGTGTTTTCCTGATAACAGAATCCCTTATTCATAATTGTCAATTATCAATTTTCAATTATCAATTACAGGGCCTGCAAATCAGTGATGTACAGAGCATTCTCATGTCGCGTCTGGCCGTTCTGGTCCTGCCATGTGCGATGCTTCCAGAAGCCCTTGGCCACGTAAGGCTGGTTCTCGAAGAACTGCGTGTCGCGCTGCTTAGAGGCATACTCGCCAGTCAGTTCACCATACACCTCGTCGCCACCGTGCTTCAGCACTACACCACGACTCTTGAAATACTCCGTTGTACCATCCTGTCGCTGGTACTGGCGCTCAGAGTATGCGCCTACCTCCTTGATCAATACTAATGCTTCCATGTTCCTATAGATTAAAGGTTGGACTTATCCGACCTTTTCTCGCCATGGCAATGATTAAGCAAGCTTATCATTGCTCATTTGGCTTATCGAAAAGGTTGTCAATCTCGATTTTCATGTTCTGAACCTGACCGTTCAGCAACTCCAGAACATCCTCCGTACAGTGCAGCGTAACGCAAACCCTCACGCCATGCTTCAGGAAGAACTCCACAAACACCTTCGCCCAGTTCAGCGCATCCTTGGCGTTGTCGAACGCATCAAGGTTGAACAGCGGCATATCCCTGTCAGTATCGTTGCACATCACGCTGAACTTACCTTCGCGCTTGGTGCCCTGATTGCTGAACACACGGACGTCGAGGTTCAGGTACTGAGCCGAAGACACAAACTTCACGCCCATCATGTTCAACTCCTTCAGGCGGTTGTTCAGCACCTCCTTGATGTCGCCCTCCGGCATTTCCAAGGCTGCGCCCATCATACCTGCAAGGTCGCGCATCTGTACCAACTCACCCACCTCGCAAAGATAGCGATAGTCATGCTCTGAGTATGGGCCGTCGTCGTAAAGAGGCTCCAGCTTCTCATCCTTATTGGTTACCCACCACTGGTTACCCAGAAACGTTGCGATAGTTACATAACCGCCACACTTACCGTAAACTAAAATCTGTTGTTTCATACAATGTCCTCCTTTCTTTAAATGTTGTCTAAAATTTCCTGAATCTCCATTACTTCCATAGCCGATTTGAGATCGCGGTGCATCACCACGTCCACCATACGGCGACCCAGTTCCTTCTTCACCGAGTTGTAGAACTTGATGCGCCTTGGGCTTTCCTTCAGCCATCCGTTCTCCAACTGGCAGATTACCTTGTCCTGACTACCTCGCGGCTTCCTGTTGAAAGCCTTGAAGGTTACAACACCCGTCCACTGGTCTCTGCGCAGTGAACCCTCGATGCACTTCCCTGTTAGGAGTCGTGCCAAAACCTCTTCAGGTACTTCGACTTTTCTTAGCATAATCTTATCGAATTAATGAGCATCGGAAAGCGGGGTTTTAGTTGAGCTCATTAGTCCGGACACATTTCCTCGCTCATCCTCCGACTCGGTTAATGCTTCGCATTGAAATCGCTCACGCTCGGCATAGCTCAAACGAGTTTGGCTCTGCTCTCGCTAAATCGCGATTTTATGCCTTCTTATTGCTTTTTCTTGCCGTATCTACGTATCATATACTTCATGTGACCAGCAAACATCAACTGTGGCATATCCTCCTTCAACATCTTGCAGATGGTCTTGTAGTGTTGGTTAGCCACAGCACTCTTGAAAGTCATCTTCGTGCCAGTCATCACATACACCACCAAGCCGTAGGCCATGGCGGCACGATCCAGAGGGTGATAGTATTCGAGCATCTTCTCTACACGCTCTCTGCTATCCTGAGTCATCCAAAGCTCCAAGAGCTTCACCATCATCTTGGTAGCCAAAGTGGTTTCCCAAGAACCAATAGATTCCTCACCATTGGTTTTCTCAATCCAAGGAGCCAGGTATTGCAGCACCTTACCCAGTTCAGAGTTCTGATTGTTCTCTGCCTCCTGTTCCTCTAACCAAGCACCTTCCTGCTGAGCAGCGAGGGCTTCTTTCTGAATGTCATTTGTAGTCTTCATATACCTTATTATTTTTTAGTGATTAAACATTCTCCTCATTCTTCACCTCTGCCAGCATCTCCTTTGCTTCCTCGATGAACCAAGGCAACAGTTTCTGAAAGAGTGGTTCATTATCCCAGTCTGCATCCAGTGCGATGACCTTCAGAGCCGCATACGCCTTGCAGACGGCATACGTCTCGATGCATAATCCCTGATAGGAATTACCATACTGTGATAACTTCTCAATGAGTTCGTTGCTAAGAACCTCGCCATACTTAACCATTGTTTCAAGGTTCTTCTGCTTCTCGTCTTGTGTGCTACTTTTTTTAGTTGCTGTAGGCTGCAACATGACTTTCTTTGCCATAACCTTTTATATTTTTAATGAATAAAAAATTAACCAGAGACTTACTTGAAATCTCTGGTGCAAAGATTCTAAATTACTTGCCATATTAGCAAGTAATCCAGCAGGTAATTCAGTGCGTAACTATCTGATAATCAGGAGGTGCTAAATTACTTCACTTCGTGAGTCAGGTAATTCAGCCGTTTTTGTGTTTTTCCATGATTTCCTTGGCGGTTTCGTACAAAATTGTGGCCTCATTGGAGGGGTTCTTATCGCTCATTTTCAAGGTGGCAGACGTACCCTTGCCATACACCACTTCAAACACCTCCTTGAAAGCATTCTTGGGCATCTTGGCAGCACTATACAGATGGGTGTCGAGCACATAGCCAATGAAAGGAGCCACATACTTGATGCTCGCAGCCGTCTCAACATTAGCACCATCCAAATAGTCTTTGATCACTTGTTCATGGCAAGCCAACAATTCATCCATCACCTTGCTAAAGCCCTTGCCATCTACATTATATATATATGTACCACCATTGCCCCTTGCTGTCAGGTTCTTCGTGGTGCCATTATCCTCTTCTGCCTTTAGCATGATGTGCTTCACTCTCTCAACAAACGATTCTGCTGGGCTGTCACCTTCGTCTGCATCTTCCATATCAGGATTATCCAGTTTTTGCATTTCGCGCTGCACCATCTTGATTAGTTCCATGTTTTCAAGAAAGGCATTCACCATGGGTAATTCTATATGGTGGCTGATAACATACCTGCCGAGTTTAGCATCCTGACTGAAATCAATCATATCATCCCTGAAAGGACAGAGTTTAGACATTGCAGCAAAGTATTTCACCGCTTCATCCATCCTGTCATCCCATTTGTCGAATTCATATTCCTTGATGCTCAAAACGTCTGTTGCTCGCCTGTGGTTCTCTTTTTTAAGGTCATCCAAAAAGCCAGAGTCAAAGATGGCTAACAATAGTTCCACTCTGCGCTCATGCAGCACATCGATGTTCATATCCTCGCTAATGCTGTCCTTCCATTTCTTATGCTTGGCCTTTAGCGATGCTTTAGTTAGGAAACCTGTTCTGTATCTGATACGTTCTTTCTTGAAGTATTCAGCATTCTCTTCGTCAGTCTTGGGGGTGTTCTTCAGATTGCTGATGTTCAATAACACCGTCAGCAACTTCTTTAGTTCTTCATCGATGGCCACCTCCATCTTTTGAGAATCTACAACTTGGTCAAAGATAAACAGCGTAGAAACAACGTCCCTGAAATTATCGACATTGAAAGTAGCATTATCACCAAATGGAGTTAGCAGAGAATTGGCGTATGTCTGTGCCAGTGGACTGCTTGGCTTAAAGCCGAAGGTTTCCCTGATGTCTTCATCTACAAACAGGCTTTCGCCTCGCTTCCACTTCTCAGGATTATACCATTCCTCATAGTTCAGACCTGTGTCCTCCAATAGCATAGCCTCTCCTTGCAACCTTTCATGAATACGCTCAAAGCGACACCTCACCTCATATATATCTGCCAACAGGTGCAACGATGCCGCCTGCCTGCCCAGCTGTGTGATACAGGTGCGCTCTGTGTACTCCCTATGCAAGGTTTCCAGCCATACCAGATATTTACTCTTCTTCTCTGTCATCTTTTCAAGAAAGAGTTGCGGACACCTTTGATATACAAAAACATCATTCCATCAAGGTAGCTACTCCCATCATTCATGACTTATCTGAATACCGCCAATGCCCGCTCCTCTTATTTGGTGCGAGCTGGCAGCCGTTCTCTTCACGAATGATTCTGGAATGTCCTCTGTCAGGACAATGTAGCTAATGATGGAATGTTCGAAAAGCCGTCGGTTGCTCTTTCCTGTTATATCTTACTTTTAACTCTTATCTCTAAACTATATATTGTTACTTTCTATCAGATTAAAATACTTCTTAAAGAACGCCTCCAATTTCTCGATGACGGTCTTTTTCTTCTCAGCTCTCTTGCCTGCTCCTGCGCCAAAGATGGGCATTGGCGGCAATATGTTTGTAACAGCCAGTCCGCTCGTTGTCACATATTCATCCTCAAAGGACTGCTGCATGAACCTAACAGTCTCGTCATGCTTCAAGTTCTCGTCGGAAATAATCTGTTCCAATTCCTGTTTACGCTGTTCAATGATATACTCTTCCCATTTGTCGAGCACGTTGTTGCTGTCTGGAGTCTGTCTCTCAATAAACCTCTCCACCAGTTCCTTCTTATCTTTCAGGTCAGGGCTTGCATCCAAGGCTTTCTCAATCTTAACCCTGATGCTGGCATCCTGACAATTCGACTCGTGGTATTGGGCCACCAGAGCAAGGATAAAGTCAATGCCTATGCTTACCTGCTTCACCAGTTCCAGCTCATAGATCACTTCATCGTCAATGGTCTCACTCTTACCTCCCTGTTCTGCTTTTTCTTTCTTATAAATTTCGTAGTGCGAGTTATACCAGCCCAAATAGTCCTGCATCTTGAACTCGTTGAAGTTCAGCTCTTCGTTCACCTTTACCTTATCAATAGTAAACTCATCGAAACTCGTCAACAGGTTCTGCATCTTCAACACAGCACCCATCAACTTGATAAACTCCTTACGTTCTTTCTCACTGGCCAAGTCCTTCAATTTATTCAGGGGGAACTTCTCCAAGAGCATCTTCACCAACTCAACATATCCTTCAATATGCTTCTGGCTACCATCTTTCTTTATTTCATCATAGCCGTTGTAGTAATCGTCGAAGGGACGCATCAGCACTATGCCGCTGGCATCCTTATCGCCAAACAGTCCCAAGCACTTGTTGGTGGCTTCTTCCAGATTGCGGAAGCAGACAATGTTACCACAGTTCTTGACGGCATTCAATATACGGTTTGTGCGAGAGAAAGCTTGAAGCAGTCCATGCATCTTCAGGTTCTTATCTACCCAAAGCGTGTTCAGCGTCTTGGCATCAAAGCCGGTTAAGAACATTCCCACCACAATGAGTATATCCACCTGTTTATCTTTCATGCGTAGCGACACATCTTTATAATAAGCTTGGAACTTGTCGCTGTCAGTTGAGTAGTTGGTACCAAACGTCTCATTATATTTCTTGATAGCATCCCCTAATGCTTCCCTTTGATCACCTTCCAATTGTCCTATGCCCTCTGGGTTCTCATCCTCCAAAGTGCCAGTTTCATCCTCTGCCTCATTGGCGGTGTAGGTATAGATCATGGCGATGGTTCTCTTCTGGCTTTCATCCAGTTCCTCCATCTGCTTCGTCAGTTCATTGTAGTAGGCAATGGCGGTGGGGATGGAGTCAACTGCCAATATTGAGTTAAAGCCTCTGGTCTGTAACTTACGGGTACGTACAGCCTTTGCCTTCTTACCCTTTCGTACCATTTCGGCCACATTTTTCAGATGGCTCATGCCGTAAATATCGGCCTGTTTTGTCTTCTCGTCGAAGTGATCTAAGATATATTTCGTTACCAACTTGATACGCTCAGGCTTCTTCCAAGCATCGTTGGTATCAATACCCCATACCTCTTTTGAAGGAGCATCCTCCTTCATCTTCATCGTCTTAATGTAGTCCACCTTGAACTTCAAGACGTTCTGGTCATTGATAGCGTTAATGATGGTGTAGGTATGCAAGGCCCTTGTGTGATTGCCTCTTTCATCCGGCTCTCCACCAAACACCTGCGCCGTTGTTCGCATAGTGGGGTCTTTGCTGGTGGCAGCATTTTCGGCAAAGATAGGAGTACCTGTGAAGCCGAACATCATGTATTTCTTAAAAGAACGACGTATCTGCTTCTGCATATCGCCAAACTGCGAGCGATGACACTCATCAAAGATAATCACCACCTCCTGCTTCATCACCTCTTGTAGCACCTCATCTTTTCCAAGAATAGTGGGCTTCATCAGATTTGCCAGTTTCTGTATGGTGGTGATGATGATACGACAATCTTTGTCTTTCAGTTGTTTCAGCAAAATACGGCTACTGCTGTTAGAGTTGGCACAATCTTTCTCAAAGTTGTCATACTCCTTCATGGTCTGATAGTCCAAGTCCTTTCTATCTACCACAAAGAGCACTTTCTTCACACGTTCATCCATCGAGGCCAATTGTGCCGTCTTAAATGAAGTCAGCGTTTTGCCTGAGCCTGTTGTGTGCCAGATGTAGCCGCCTGCCTGCGTAGTACCAAGCCAACTACGATTATTCAATGCCTGGTTAATACGTCGCAAGATAGCCTCAGTAGCTGCTATCTGGTATGGGCGCATCACCATCAGATTCTTATCTACAGTAAACACACAATAGCGAGTTAGCGTATAGAGCAACATCTTGCGATTCAGGAAACGCTCCGCAAAGTCCATCAATTCTGCTACACGATTATTGTCTGTGTCCGTCCAATAACTCGTAAACTCAAAGGAGTTGCTTTCGCGTTTGCTGCTGGCCTTGCGCACACTGCCCATTTCCTGTACGTGGGCATAGCGTGTGGTGTTACTGTAATATTTGGTCTCAGTACCGTTGCTGATAATGAATATCTGTGCGTAATCGTATATACCGCATCCTGCCCAGAAGGAGTTGCGCTGATAGCGGTTTATCTGGTTGAAAGCCTCCTTGATAGGTACACCTCTGCGTTTCAACTCTATGTGAACCAATGGCAAACCATTTACAAGGATGGTCACATCGTAACGTGTCTTGTGCGCACCTTCGTTTTCCTCGTATTGGTTCAACACCTGCAAGGGGCGATTTCTATGTATATTCTTTCTGTCTATGATGCAGATATTCCTATTCTCACCGTTATCCATCGGCAGGCTCAGGATGTTGTTATGCTGAATGATTTCAGTCTTCTCCTCTATGGTCATCTGTTCACCAAGTAGCATCACCTTAAGGCGTTGCCACTCGCCGTCGCTGAGTTTGATTTCATTCAGCAACTCCAGTTGTAGGCGAAGGTTATTTAGCATGTCTGCCTCGCTGTTGATGTGCAGACGTTCATAGCCCTGAGAAACCAGTTTGGCTATGAAACTCTCCTCCAGAGCCTGCTCACTCTGGTAGGCACTCTGCTCCTGCTGGGACTGCTCATAGCGGCCCATCACAATCATCGCGCCTTCATCGGCTATATGAACATACTTTTCCATAGACTAAAATTTACCAGATCTTATTAATGAGGGAAGTATGATAACCACCCCTATATATATTGCAATTATCAAAAGACCATATTTGGATATCAGTATCAATCCAATAACAACAGCTATAATATAGAATATAAGCATCAGATAATTCTTCGAGCCATTCTCCTGACTGCCAAGGTCAATAAGGTTTTGTGACTCAAATCGCGTTTCTGCAATGCTTTTTTCATAACCAAAATCAGCCAACTCTTTCATCAGTTGAACATACACAGGCTCTAAATCTTTAAAACCATTGGCTTCTGGCCCCAAATCCTTCATTCTCTCACGCACTTTATATGAATCATCTCTTTTGGCAATGAGATTTTTAAAGTCAGTAATGTCTTCTTCGTTCTTTCCTTGCAGAACTTCACCCTGCACAGTTTCAATGTTATTACACTTTCGTAGGTTTACGATAAATGAAGCGCATTGTTCTTTTGTAGGTTCATCAATTGTCTTGTACAATCTAAGCAGATTTTCGTTTAAACATTGATTAAGTTCCAGTGCTAACCACTCTTTATGTCCTGCCCAACAATCTGGCCTATCCCAGTATTCTGGTACATATCCTTTCATATATATGTATTCAGGCAGTTTCTTGAATACGCTACTATAGATTCTCAGCAAATCATTAATAGTCGATGCTTCCTCCATTGAAAGGAGGGTTAATGCATAGTTTGTCCTATCATTGTCATATTGGTACTTCTCCTGCAAGAACCCCAATAGTCTTTTATATGAATATTTGCTGAAATCTTCCATAATCTACTCAAAAGTTAGAAGTTTCTCGCGATAATATTCATACTGCTTCTGGCGAAGGTCACGCTCCTCCTGAAGCTTGGAGATTAGAGAGGTGAAAGCATCGAGTTTCTTCACAATACTCTGCTGTTTTTTTAGAGAGGGTACTGGAATCATCACATGTTTGAGAATAGATGAAGTTATCAGAGGTTGACCGCCTCCCTTTGCGAATTTGTTTATTTCTTCTTTTATTAGAACATAATAGACATATTTTTGTTCAACTGTTTTTTTTAAATCAACTATCAAAGTATTATCTGTTACATCATATTTTCCATATGACATGTGAACATAGCCTGCGTTTGCTCCAACTCTTGCCACTAATATTAAAGGACTATCATACAAATAGGTTTCAGTATATGCTATGATGCCTGTTGAGCCAAAGACTGGGTAAGGTCCTTCAGGGCTTTTCGATTTATTTTTACCTGATGTAATTTTACAAGCTATTTCCCCCAAAGATTTCATTTCGACCCCTTCTTCATATTCAATATCAAGTAGTTGGTTTCTATAATAGACATATTGTTTTTTTCTTAATTCAATATCATCTTCTAACTCATTAATAAGGTTCTTGATTGTTTGCAATTTTTCTGTTATTTGTTTTTGCACGACAATAGGTGGTAATGGGATGCGTATTTTATTCAGAGTGCTCAAGGGTAGTCTGAATCGTGCACCAACTTCAACACGTGTAGAAATCTCATGCATCCCTTTATTTGATCTTATCCATAGAAGAAGATATTCATGAGTTATCCTAGAATCGTTGATACTGAATATATTATACATGGGACTTACTAATACAGGATGTTGTAAAGTTGAGAATGTTATAGAGCCAATATTGATTCTAGCTGGATTATAAGCAAACATCCCTGGTCGCACAACCTTGTATGCACTTGTATTATTACTTGCTGGCGAGTTTTCGAAAAATTCGTCAGTAGAAATTAGTCCATATTGAGAAGATACGCTCCTTATGTCTGAGAACAAAAGTTTTTTATTCCTTTCTGTGCTCTCATGAATCAATTCTTCAAGTGGAATCATATCGACCCCTTTGGAGCAGTATTGTTTGAGAAGATCCTCGAATATCATAGTTCGCTTATAATCTTATTTACTTCATATCTTAATAAGTCAATTTCTTTTATAACAACATCTATATCACTATTGATTTTATTAATATCCAAATCATCCTTTACATATTTTTGTTCAACATAATTAGTTACACTCAAATTTGATTCATTTGCAATAATTTCATCTGTTGATACAAGTTTGCTTACATACTGTATTTCTTTCCTTTCTGAATAGTATTTCAAAATCCTGCTAACATTACCATTAGGAAAGTCGTCATCAAGTCTATTTTTATTTCCTTCTTTCACAAACTCTTTACTGGCATCAATAAACAAAACCTTATTATCACCAGCTCTTCTTCCTTGTTTTTTAATTACAATAATACAGGTAGAGATTGTTACTCCAAAAAAGAGATTTTCAGGTAGTTGTATAATTGTATCAATTGCATTTTCTTTCAACAAAAATTCTCTGATTTTTTTCTCAGCACCACTACGATACAGTACGCCAGGGAACTCAACTATTGCGCAACAACCTGTGTCCTTCAAATGATAATACATGTGAAGAACAAAAGCCAAATCAGCAGCACTCGCAGGAGCCAACACTCCAGCATCAGCGTAGCGAGGATCATTCATCAACAACGGGTTTTCTTTACCTGCCCATTTTAGGGAATAAGGAGGATTGCTAACAATGCAGTCGAAGCAGCCCTTTCCATCTCTCACCATATCAATATGCTCTGGATGGAGCAGTGTATCATTAAGACGAATATCAAAGTCGTTGTAGTTCACGTGATGCAAGAACATATTGCTGCGGCAAAGGTTGAAGGTGGTAGGGTTTATCTCCTGACCATAAAACTTCAAACCTTCCAAATTGCGCCCATGAATTTTTTGGAACTTCAACAACAGCGAACCACTGCCACAGGCAGGGTCATATACGCGCTTGATGTCCTCAGTTCCCCATGCAGCTATTTCTGCTATCAGTTCAGATACCTCTTGCGGCGTGAAAAATTCACCACCACTTTTTCCTGCTTGCGAGGCATACATTTTCATCAAGAACTCGTAAGCATCGCCAAATATATCGTTATGATTATCCTCAATATGCTTACTTAGTTCCATTTCGTCTACACGATGCAGGAGTTTACGCAATAAAATGTTACGAATACCTACCGTATTACCAATAATAGTATTATCTACAGCAAAATCGGAAAAAAGTCCTGCAATTTTCTCTTTCGAGGGCTTGTCGCCAGGCGAACTTTCGATGGCCCTGAATATCTTACCCAGATGCTCGTTCAGATTCTCATCATCGTCTGCTGTTTTCAACACATTCTTAAACAGTTGAGAGGGTAGTATAAAATATCCTTTCTCCTCTACTATCATCTCGTGGGCTGTCTCGGCTTCTTCATCGCTAATTGCTGAATAGTCAAAATCATGTACTCCAGCCTTCTCCTGTATTTCTGCCACATATCGGCAGATGTCCTCAGAGATATATCTGTAGAAGATTGCTCCAAGCACATACGCCTTAAACGTCCATCCGTCAACAGCCCCTCGAAGGTCGTTGGCTATCGCCCAGATGGTACGAAACAGCTCTGTTTGTTCTTTTCTATTTGCCATATCTTAATTTATTTATCTCTTCAAAAGCCAGTTATCTTCCCAGACCGCTGGCGCTCACTACATATTGGAAAAGCGTCACGTGACTACCACGTGTGCATAATTCTCTGTTAAAATGGTAATTCTGCATCATTTCCGAAAATATGAGGAGAGTCTTCAACATGAACATAGCGTTGTCGCTCAGGTCTCTCATGTTTTGTCTTTCCAAGACACATACCACCTATTACAGTGGCCCCTTCTCTTTCCATTGCATCCTTATATCTCAGCATCGTTCCGCCTTTTGTCACTACATCATCGAATAGCAGGACATAGCGGCCTTTGAAATAGTTGTCGTCATATTTAATAACAGGCTGAATACTCCTGCCTGTTGTGTTCCTTGGGTCTTTTTTAGACATTCCGTCTTGTACGATGTGAACATGTTCGTATGCATTATCCATACCTGTTTCTTCACACAGTCTATCTGAAAACTCCTCATATCTGGCAGCATTCTTTGCATTTGTAGATGCTGGCAGACATACCAAGGTTAGGAACTGCAAGTATTCCTCGCCAAAGGTTTCGCTAAGTTTCTCCTTTATTTGTGGAATCACCTCGTCTAACGTTGCCTCATGGTCTTCAGGGGCTATTCCCTTTTCAGGGTCGTTCTTGAAATCCCAAACGGTGTACCTATCATCCCACTCACTTTCGCTTGCTTCAAAGTCACAGGTTGTAGGATAGTAATAGAATAGCCATGTGTAGTAGAAGTTACCGTAAAGATGCTCCCAATCCTGTGCATTTGTAGTCAGCACTTGCTTTGCTGATGTTTGGAGTCTAGCCCTCTCTTCTTCCTTGCGTTTCTTTTCTGCTAATTCTTCTGCCTCGCGGCGTTTTCTCTCTTCTTCCTTTGCTTTCTCTTCGGCAGCTTTTTTCTCCGCTTCAACTTTTGACTTTTCTATTATGTCAATCATTTCGGCTCTGCTATAGCACTTTATAAAGCTTATATATGTTAATAGAGGTCTCTTATCCTTTAGTTGGGTAATCACATGCTTGCAGTTCTGCTCAAGTTCTTCATTTGTGGTACAAGCATCAAGTATGACAACAATGTCTAAAGGCTCGCCCTTAAATGTATCGTCAGCAGTCTTATTTAAATCTCCAGCCCACAAGTCGCCATAATACCATTTCTTGCTCTGGTATGCAAGTTGAATAAATGAGTTAGAGGGTAGTGAGTCATTATATGTTCTTAAAGCAGCATCCTTTTCCCAATGTTTTATATTGGTGTTATAAAGCAACATTATTGTTTTACCCTTCGATATCTCCGTTAAGAAATTTATTATTGGTTTGGTAAATTTCTCTTCCACCCTCAAACCATTCTTTCTTTGCCCTACAAGGTTGTCTGTATTTATCTTAGTTACACTCTGAAGAGTATAGTCCAAATCATTCTCAAGGCACGCTGAGAAAGTGAAGTGCTGCCACACTTTAAAATTTAAATTGCATTTATTAATATAGCTGGTAGAAATTTGATACGTATAATTACCAAAAGAAGGCATTAGTTCACCAGACTTGTTTCTTACCATAGTGGCAAAAGTGGATTGATCACTTTCCCACTTTTTGTCTGCATCCTGTTCTTTCTTGACTCTTTGTTGTGTTAATAATCTATCTTCCCAGACTTTCCATTCTTCATTGCTACAGTTTTCGTCGCCTCTTCTTACATACATGCTACTGTATCCACGGTATTGGGGATAGGACGTAGGGATTTGCTTTCCCCAATATTCTTTGTAGGCATTAGGGAAATTCCTCTTGACATAATCCTCGCGTTCACGTTTCTTTCTACGTTCAGCTTGCTCACGTTCTGACTTTTTCGCAGACGAATAAGCCCAGATACCCAAACCTATGATGATGACAACGATTAACCACATATAGCACTCAACGGATTAGGGTTAAAATTTCACGCGGGTGGATAATAGCATGACGATAGCCAGAAGCTATCAACTCTTTCTTCTCCTTTGTACCCCAGAAACAGGCTACGCTTTCAATATTGGCAGCATTGGAGGCCTGAATATCAATTACCCTGTCACCAAAAGATATAGCCTGCTCGGCTGTGCATCCTAACTTTTCCAATGCTACAAGCATAGGCTGTGGCGCAGGCTTACAAGGCTTGGCATCGTGGTAGCCAATGATATGTGTAACAGGAATATTGAAGTGCTGTACGATGTTCTTAACGTATGTGCCAGGCGAAGTGCTAACAATAGCAGCTGGTATATGGTGCTTGGCTATAACGTCAAAAATCTCCTGAATACCATCATAAAGATGGCACTCACCAATCTTGGAATAGGCTAACTGCCAATCCCTTTCTGCTCGTGCCTGCTCCAGCGGAGTTGTATCAACGAGCGTCAAGTCGATGTCGAAGATGATACTACGCATGGATTAATCAAATAAACCAGTTTTTACAGGCTGAACATTCTTTAAATCATTTGCAATGGCATCAATATTGTCAGTCTCGCTGATATATTTTGCGCCATTGGGACGAGAGGCCAAATACTCGTTGCCCTGCGTTTTTTCGTGAGCAATGGTATAGGCATCCTGATATTTCACAACATAAAGCGGTTTCTGTGCTGCGAGTGTGGAATGTACTGCGTGCATAGTGCCGCCAGACTTGCCTGTCTGAATAACAAGAGTAGCTTTTGAAAGCCCACTTTGCAGACGATCGCGTGCCACAAGATTATATGGAGTCAGGCTGGTGCCAATAGGGTATTCTGACATGAGCAATCCTCCTTCCTCCAAAATTTTTGCTGCCAATGACTCATTCTGAGGTGGATAAATAGTTGTCAGACCATGAGCGAGAAACGCTGTTGTCTTGCCATGAGCCTTTAATGCGCCACGATGGCCGCAAGTATCACAACCCATTGCGAGACCAGAAACGATATTGAATCCTCGCTTAGCGAACTCAAAAGCAAGATGTTCGCCAATACGTTCACCTTCACTTGTCGGCTCTCGTGTTCCTATTACGGCAAGTCCAGGAAGTGACGCAGTGGCTATGTCCCCTTTGTAATAAAGAAGAATTGGCGCAGAAGGATTCCCTTTTTCATCAACTGTCTTTAGCAATTGCTTTGGGTAATCATCATCAAAATAACTAACAGCATGGATTCCGTTCTGCAATCCTTCGTCAATGATACGTTGGGCAATACTTATTTGATGCGATACTTCGTCGTAAGTAACCTCTTTTAGACGCGGCACCAACTTATTAGCTTTTGCCATCGTCAGGAAATTGTGAAGGTCACGAGCAGAAGTGATGCTTAATTTTCTTGCCTCTAAAACCTCAACTATACGCTGTATGGTTTTATTGCCTACGCCGTCTAAAAGGCTGAGGGCTATTACTTGAAGGGTAGTAAGTTGTGTCATAAGTCGTTCCTCCTCCAAGTTTAGAAATAAATATAGGTTTCACCATCCCACTCGTCGTTGACGGTGATGCCAGCAGTAACTGTTGTTTCCTTGATGGTGTAGCCGTAAAGGGCTGCGGCATCGCGCAGGTTCTGGAGCGTGGGGTCAAAATACTTATCTTGACGGCTCTCAGGGTGACTGCCCACATAACCACCAAACTTGTGGGTGAAGTTGGTGATGCTGTCGAGCGTGGCCTGCGGCAAGTTCACACTCTCATTAAACATGGAGTGCATGGGGGTGAGTTCTTCCATCACATCCTTCTCGCAACTGGCAAAGGCCAGAGGCAGAGCGATGCACATTAACGCAAAAGCCCTGCCACAAAAGGCATGGGCCTGATGTAGCAGGGCAGGGATTGCCGACCTGAAAGCATTGCTGCTTATGTGATTGTTACATAACGAAATAGGGGGGGGTAATAACTCCCTGATAATCAATGTGTTACGCTGTTTCTTCTGTATATTCATATCTTCATTGCCACATGTTTAATGCAGTTATATGTGGCAAAGATACAAAAAAGTTTTCAAACAATAAACGTTTTACTCAAATTTTAACTTTGTTAAACTCTGTCACGACTTGGCCAATCAAGCAAGCATGTTCTTCGACCTTAAGGTGCGAAGTGTGGCGTTGCATTGGCGCTCGCTGCTCCATCGTTTGCCACATTATTTAATATAATGTGCAATATTTCCACAAGCGGACATGTGCACGCCGTATCACCGTATCACCGTATCACCGTAACATTTAGTGGGTTTAGGATAGGGGAAAATAACCATATAAATTTTATATTATATATATAATTATAATTATATATATAATATAATTATAATACCCTTTGTTTTCCGCATTTCGCAGATAGCAGATGTTACGGTGATACGGTGATACGGCGTCAGAGACAGTATGAATAGTCTCTCAAAATTTGACAAAAGTAAAATTGCATTTTATGAAAAATAATCGGGGGAAACTATTGTTTTGCATCTGGATTTTTTGTACCTTTGCATCGTCAATGAAGATAAAAATTTGCGCCCCCACGAGAGAAATTTTTCTCGCCCACGGGAGAGGTAAAAAGAACGAGTGAATAGGCGCGGATGACCTTCGGATTTGATAAGGAAGATGGAAGACGGAAGATGGCTGATGTCAGATGGAAGAGGTAAGATGTAGGCGCCACAGCGAGCCAAAAAATCTTGACACAATGCCCCGTTAAGCCTGAACCTTTAGTATAGAACCATGTAAAAACACAAGACAGTTATGGCACTGAAAGTAAAAGCTAAGGAACAGTATCAGAACATCGGCAAGTATGCTGGTAAGTATCGTTACGTGATGATGCCGGAGCTCTACACGGCTCTGACTCAGGACAAGGTGATCAAGGAGGCTGCTCTGCGCAGCGGCGTGAGCAAGGGAGTGATGCAGGCTTGCTGGGATGCAGCCGGTGAGGTGATCAAGGCGTGGGCCACTGAGGGTCACAGCGTGGCTCTGCCCGGTCTGGGAACCATGCGCTTCGGCCTGCGTGCCAAGTCGGTGGCAAGTGTCAACGACGTGCGAGCATCGCTCATCACCAGCCGCCGCATCATCTTCACCCCTGATGTTGACCTGAAGGACGAGCTGAAGAACACCGCCGTGCAGATTACCTGCTACGACCGTGACGGCAAGGAGGTGAAGCGCGTGACCTCGACCGACGACGGCACCGTGGAAGACCCCGAGCAGGAGAACGGCAGCGGCAACGGTGAGAACGGCGGCACCCAGGGTGGCGGCACCAACACCGGCGACAACGGTGGCAACCAGGGCGGCGGTAACAACGGCGGTGGCACGACCGACCCGGACTACGGCGACATCGGCGACGGTAACTAATTAATTAAAGAAAAATCAAGCGTATGAGGACAAATCGTTTTATTGAGATTGCGGTGAAGGTGGTAGTAGCCGCGCTCACAGCGTTCCTGACGGCCATTACGACCACGAGTTGCATGGGCCACGGACCGATCGTGTTTTAGGTGACCACGGATTTTCCGGATTAAACGGATGTTCCGTATATACCAAAGGCAAGCCCGCAATCACTGTGCGGGCTTGCTTTATGTGACCCAGTTGGGATTGACTTTGTCGATCCCTGTAGGCTGGCGCCAGCCATCCTACAAAAATCTTAAAAGCGTCGAAGAATTGAAAGTGGACTTTCTTCTTCGAAGCTTTTAATCTTTTCGTGATCCCGTTGGGATTCAAACCCAAGACCTTCAGAACCGGAATCTGACGCTCTATTCAGCTAAGCTACGGGACCGATGCTTGTGGAAAGCGTGTGCAAAGGTAGTAATTATTCTTTGAACTTTGAACTTTGAACTTTGAACTTTATGATTTGTTAACAGGAGAGGCGTTTGGTGCAAATAGTTAGCAAAAATCAAGGATTTCTGTCAAATTGCAAAAATAATTGGAGTTTTTGTTTGCAAATTAATATTATTTGTGTACCTTTGCACGCAAATTTGAAAATTACAAGGAA
>Ga0247609_10003049_pt1 | contig 17188 bp, 17 predicted proteins | sample 172DNAGHGlowgp2_FD_193487 | JGI IMG/M metagenome (GOLD analysis project Ga0247609, IMG submission 193487) | Sheep rumen microbial communities from Palmerston North, Manawatu-Wanganui, New Zealand - 1728 DNA GHGlow gp2 | ecosystem: Host-associated > Mammals > Digestive system > Stomach > Rumen ...
CCTATACGCAGTCCTGTAAACAGGCATAATAATACTGCAAGGTTTGTAAGGCTCATGTTATTAATAAGATAGTTTTCCAAACTTTGCCTCTCCGCAAGAGTCAATACATCGGTATTATGCTGTTCTGTCTTAGGCATTGTAAAATTGCTTTCTCTGATTCCGTATTCACGATAAACATAACGCTCAATACTGCGATAAACGGTTAATATATCACGAACAGATTTTGCTGATAATCCGCCTTTGCCGTTTAACCTTCCGCTTGTCAGCTTAAAATGGATAAATTCATTTATTCTGCTTGCTGTAAGAGCCGAGATGTGTTCTTGCCCAAGAACAGGCAGAATATGTTTATTCAATATATTCTCATAATGAGCATAGCTTGATTCCTTTACACGCAAACGAGCTGCACTAAGCCATTCATCTGCTGCTTCACGTACAGTCAGCTTTATTGTTGATGGAGCCTTTCCTGATCTAACAGAATAAAGCTGAGCCATCTTATCCTTTACATCGGATAAGGTTCTGCCATATACAGACTTATACTTTTTTGTGCCGTCAGCCTTGTATCCAATATGGACTCTGCCTTCAAAACGCCCATCCTTTCTTTTATAAATGTTACTTCCTCTTTTTGCCATAGATATCACTCCGTTCTGACTATATATCTGACGGTTTATTGAAAGTTTTTCTGTAGATAAACCGTCATTGATATCTACAGAACTATTAATTTTTTATAAAAATTTGCGAAAAGGTATTTACATTTCAATTCATTATGATTATAATAATATTATATTCACCGTTCAAATCTGACATAATCCTAAGTTTTAATGAGCAGAATTGACGAAAATAAAATAAGTGCCGCTTAGCATTATTATGTCCGTATTTCGACAAAAAACGCGCTTCTAATTTTGGAATAAATAGTTGCTTTTTGTTCTATTGTGTGGTAAAATATTGTCAAAAGATTATAAAAGGAAGTGGAGAAATGCTAAGAGTTGCTATAGTAGATGATGAAGTTGATTTTATTGAAACAATAGAATCATTATTGAAATCCATCATTAATCCCTATGGAATGAATTACTCAATTGATAAATTCATTGATGGAAAAGAGCTTTTAAATAGTAATACTCGGTATGACCTTCTTTTACTGGATATTGAAATGCCTACGATAGATGGCTTTAATCTTGTAGAAGAGATTAAAAATACCGCTATCGTAGCAGATTTTCAAGCTATTATCTATATTTCTAATTATGATAACTTCATACAAGAGTCTATTAAACATGCTCCTTTTAGATTTGTTAGAAAAAGTAATCTTGAGGATGAGTTTGAAGAGGCTGTAAATGCTTTTTTAAAGCAGTATTTAAAAAATGATGACTTTTTTACTTTTACTGATAGAGATACTAAAGAGGATATAACACTTAAACTGTATGATATTGTTTTGTTTGAAGCTCAGGGACATGATATCAGACTCGTTATTGGAAACAACAAGGATTATACAATAAAAAGAAATGCTGATATTACATTGGAAGTATTAGAAAAGAAATACTCTTCAAAGGGATTTATTAGATCTCATAAGACGTATTTGGTGAATTATAGGCATATTTATAGAATTAGCGACAGCAAAATTCTTTTTACCAATGGTGGTGCTGCTTTGATATCACGAAAAAATATTAAGGAGTTTAAGTTAAAATATCAATCATTTGTTATGAAGGAGTAAATATGAGGGAAATACTTATTGACAGTATATTTTGTGTTTTAGATACGTTTATAATAACATATTTTTTTGAGTCATTATTCAAACGACGTGGATTAAGTTCTATTGCTTCATTAGTAGCTGTTTTTATAATATTACTTTTAGCTGATATTGGGATAACTTTTTTTAAGATCCCAATATTAATACAATTGGCAGTATTCATTGTTTTATGTGGATTTGTCTTGGCTGTGTTTTATGACGGTGATATCTTAAAGAAATTATATGCAGTAATATTTACCATCTTATTAACTATAATTCCAAGCTTATTAATAGTTTATCTAGTATCGTGGGCTTCGAATATTAATTATGCGACGTTTATAAGTAAAAAAGACTCGCTCAAAATAGTAACTAATTTTTTAAGCAAGTTTTGTCAATTCTTAACTATTAAAATAGTTTTGAAGAAATTGAAAAAAGAAAAAAGTAATACTTCAAAACAACAAATAGTAATGTATGCTTCAATTATGTTTTTTTCTATTCTTGCGATAATTTTTACTAGTAACTCACTGGAGCAAGGGGATATTAATACAGATTTCAGCGTATATGTAACTTTAGCAATCATTGTAGTTGATTTGACTTTATGTTCTTTGATTTATTTTTATTCAGAGTTGAATCGTAAGAAAATGGATATAAAGATGCAAGAATTCACTATACAGCAACAGCAAAAGGATATAGAAAATATAATTAAAGATTATAATGACACGCTTAAAATACGACATGATTTAAAAAAATATATAAATATTGCTGTTAAGATGATGGAAGAAAAAGATTATGATAAACTTGAAGAGTATATAAAATCATTTCAGGATAATAAGGTCAGTGGAACAAGAATTTATGTTAATACACGGAATAAGATGTTTAATGCCATTATAAATCAAAAATTGAATGAGGCAGAAAATTTAAATATAAAGGTAGAATGTACTATATGTGATGATTTATCTGATTTTAATGGTATGGAGGATATAGATTTATGCCTGATCTTTCTGAATTTACTTGATAATGCAATTGAAGCAGAAAAGAGGGTTAAAAGTCCGATTATTAGATTCCATGTATTTAAAAAAGCAGCGTATGCTTGTTTTAAAATAGAAAATATAGTTGAACAAGATATTTTTGCGGTAAATCCTAAGCTAAAAACGACAAAAAGCGACAAAAAAATGCATGGTATTGGGCTTAAATCAGTTAGAGAAATAATAGAGCAACATGATGGAATTTTTAATGTAACTCAGGATGAAAATTGGTTCGTTGCTGAGATAATGTTGCTTAAATCTGCCTTTTAGGACATGATAAAAGCGTTTCAAGACATAGGTATTGATTTCAGTTTTATAATCAGCTATACTTTGACTCAAGAGGTGAGGAAATGATTCATCGATTGAGTTTAGAGTTAGCTGATTATTTGTTTTATAAGAAAATAATCACTATGGAAAAATATGAAGTGTATAGTTATGGATTGGAAATGCTTATATCAGCAGTTATTGGGGCGGTATTGATTCTTGTATGCGGAATATTAACTAATTCTCTCGTTCGCTCTATTATATTCTATATTTTATTTGTGTTTATTAGAATGTATACAGGTGGTTATCATGCAGATTCACATTTGATATGTAAGGCAACGTTATTATGTTCTTTTATATTAACTAACACTGCATATATAATGCTGCGTGATAGATGTGAAATGATGTTTTTAGTAGCAATAAGCATATTAAATTTCATAATTGTATTATTGCTTTCACCGGTGGAATGCGCAAAAAAGCCATTATCTGAGTATGTTAGAAAAAGAAATAAAGTCATAAGTTGTTGTTTGTATATCTTTATTTTTATCCTATCATTTGTCTTATGTTATATGTCATATAATGAGGAGGCGATGTTTCCTATGCTTGTTGTAAGTAACATCTCTTTACTCATGTATATAGGAATTATTAAAGAAAGGAGGCGTTCACATGAAAGCTAAAAAGTTATTAAAAAAGGTTGCTGATCTTGCAGAAGCTACAGCTATAAAGGCTAATGGTATGACATCATGGTGGGAAACATATCAGCCGGTTGAGCCTAAAATGGTAAGACAGATGGCAGAAGTACAGAAAAAGCAGAAATAACACTATTTTTCCCAGTGGAGAAAAGATTATTATTGCTTTAATGCTGAATTTTCAAAAAGCTGTTACAAATCTTTTGTAACAGCTTTTTGAAGGGCGTAATGTTAATAGCTATAATATGTAGATATAGTTGAAGAGGTATATTTCATAGATTAAGCTTTACCTTTTCTTTTGTTAGTTTCATTCATAGCTTTAACAGTTGCTTTAAGGATTTCCAGATCACGTTCATTGCAATTGTAGAGCATACGGACAAGATCTTCTATCTCAGATTCTTTAGACGGTTTTTCGGGGTAGAAGATTAAGTCCGGTGGAATGTATAAGCATCTGATCAACTTATATAGGACTTCAAAACTTGGCGTTTTTCCCTCATTTTCAATACGGTACAAATATCTTTCGGATACACCAACATTATCAGCAAGGGCTTCAATCGTAAGATTTGATTGCTTTCTTGCTTTTTTTATTTGCTGACCAAATCTTTTATTTGGACTATGCATTTCTGGTTCACCTCCTTTAGAATTATTATACCTAGATATTTAGGGGTTTTTAATGGCACAGCAGTATAATTTAACTGAACTATTAGTTCATATATAAACAATTTCCCGTCAAAAAAAACCGATTTTTCTGACGGGATTTTGGTGCTGAAAAACTTCTCCAGTCTTTTTGCGGTTGACTGGAGGAGTTTTTTTGCTTTTATTAAGCAGGAAAATCGAAGATTACAATGATTATAAATGCCTAAAAAAGAAGTTATTATCCTTTCTTATCTTTGTTTGCTCCTGTACTGAACTGACGGTACATATAAATTATGAAATAGCACTTATCACTTGCATTATTGCATTTGGTAAGTGCATTTTTTATATATTCAAGTATATTTCGCCGACAGCACGTTATCCACCATAGTTGTTACTTTTGAAATATCAAAAGTAATATGGTAGCTAGGAGGATAATAGTGGAGATCTATTATTATAAAGCTCTATGTAAAACAGATCCTCAAATAAAAACTTCAAAAATACAACTTTTAAAACAAAATAATTATCGTAGCGATAACTCATTTTTTCACATTATCCTTTGGCAAAAGGATAATGTATGTTATTAGAGTTATTAATATATAGTTGGCTGTGTATGGCAGCTAAATACCCATAATTCTCCGTTTTGATTTGGCAATAAGGAATCAAAACGGAGGTAAAAACATGGGATATAAACATGGACTTGAAAAGAAAAAGTTTGATGCTGAATGGAATAAAAATGAAAGGATCTACCATGAACTTGGCATGTCTAATGAGCAGATAGCGTCAATTAAGGAATTTGATTATGATACTTTTTGCTCAGATAGGGCTTATTTTGAAAAGAAAATCGATCTGACCGATGTGGAGGATAAGCTTCAGAGTAATGAATTCAGTATCGACGAGTACAATATAGAAGAAAACTGGCATGAGTATATAAGTGATAGCGAAAAACGAAAAAAGCTATCTGCATTACGTCCGATAGAACGTAGGGCTTATTACTTAAATACAGTAATGAAAATGGCACATAGAGATATTTCGTTAATATTACTGACACCAAGACGAAGTATTAGTCGTTGGATTGTTAAAATCGCTGAAATTTTAAAATAGTGGCCCAAAACAGCCTATCTCAACGGCTACTTAGTGAAGGGCATACTGCACTTCACGAATCTTGACAATTAATACCAACACATAAGTGTGCAGCAAGATCGGTGCAGGGAAACGAACCTGCAAGCCGCGGACATCCATACGCCACGACCTCAGAAATGAGTGAGCGATAAATATGAGCATGACGGTAAGAGTATAGCCACTCTTATAAAGGCGATGACAGCCGATTTGCGTGCCCGTCCGTAACAACGGCTCTGGACCCGTAAGGGCAGAGAGACAAGTATCTGCGTGAACAGTGAGGACTCTGTTCGGCTTATGTGTTCTCAACCTGGAAGGGTGTCAGTAATGACAAGAGAATATTCGAGGCCTTTGATTAAAGGATAATGTCGTCGCATGACGTGACGGTAAAATGCCCCTGTTTGGGGGATATCTGCGAGTTAAACGATACTCGCAGGCAATAATATATGGGCTGCTGTAAAAGCAGCCCATTACATAAAGGAGAATGATATGGCATACACACCCAAACGAGGGGATATGTATGTTGCGGATCTTGGACAAGGTATTGGATCAGAACAGGCGAATGAAAGGCCTGTAATTATAGTTCAGAACAATAAAGGCAATTCTTATGCTGATACAACTATTATAGTTCCAATAACCTCTAAGATGAAAACAGATATCCCGAACCATGTGATAATTTATTACGGTATTTTAAAGAAATATCGAGGTTGTGTACTTACTGAGCAAGTGAGAACTATTTCAGTAAATAGGTTGAAGAAGTATATTGGGGCGTTGAAAGAGCAAGACATGAGAAAAATAGACAAAGCTCTAAGAATCAGTCTTGCACTATATGATAGAAGGTGAAAAATGATAATAAAGGAATTGCCGCTAAGTACTGCGGTTGAAAATTTTTTTGATATGTCTGAAAAAAATGGCTTAGAACGTCGAGAAGGGCAGATTGAGATGGCTCAAGAAATTACACAGGCTATCATAAAAAAAGACTCATTGATAGTTGAAGCGGGAGTCGGTATAGGTAAGTCAATAGCTTATCTAGTGCCGACAGTACTGCAATTCTTTCGTGAACGCCGACAGATTATAATAGCAACATCAACAATTGCTTTACAGGAGCAGCTTGAACGTGATATAAGATATGTTCTTGATCTGATAGGTGTAAAAGCAAATATTGAGGTCGCAAAAGGTATGAAAAACTACATATGCTTGAGACGATTTCGAAGTTATATAAGAAAAAATGGTGAATATGAAGAATTATACGAAAAAGCTAAATACGGATTGCAGAATAAGTCGGAGATTAATGTTCATGAAAAAGTATGGAATAGTATTTGCATTCGATCCTTTGGTGAGAAATGTAAAAAATGTTCATTTAGAAATATATGTGAATACTTTAAAATGCGTGAACGCTTGCGTAACAATGATGAAATTGTTATTTGTAATCAGAATATGTTGGTAACACATTTAGTAAACCAGAAAGAAGCTAAGGGGATTTTTAAACCTGATATAAGTACAATAGTCATTGACGAGGCTCATAATCTTGAAAGTAAGTTTAGAGATAAGTTTACTATTTCTTTCAGTTATCATTCAATATGTACAGAGATAGCGAAAGCCACTGTTAATTTGAAGAATGAGCTCTCTAAAGTTATTATTGAATTGACGTCACTACTTGAGGGGTTATTTAAGTATCTGAAACATGATATTGTTCAGCAGCGTAAAGAATCACATGATATCATAAATAATTATCATTTTCATAAAAGCCGTGAAATACGATTGCTTATGCTAAAAATACGTTTATATATGGCAAAAATAGAGATGAGAACTAACCGCAGGTTACATTGCTTGCAAATGTTTCGTGATGCTGATAAAAAAAGTCACCTTGTGTGGCTTACAAATGGAAATGGTATTCGTATAAATGTCAGCAAGAAGGATATCCGTAAAGAGATAGGAAAGATGTTGTTCGCTAAAGACAGAAGCATAATTCTGACGTCGGCTACTATAACGGCGGGTATAAAAGGTGATCCTGAGGAAAGGTACAGCTATTTTATGGACAGCCTTGGTTGTACAGATTATGTAAAAGTATCTGTTCCAAAGATTTCACCATTTGATTATGATAATCATTCTTTAATATATGTGTCCAATATGCTTCCTTATCCAAGGAAGCATAACCGTGATAAATATCGTAAAGCGGCAATACCTGAAATATTGAAATTACTAAAAATAACACATGGAAAAGCGCTTATTCTTTTTACTGCAAAGGACGATATGAATTATGTTTTTAAGAAATTAGCTAATATGGGTTTGCCTTATAAAATAATGATACAGAGTAACGAATCGACTCAGAAGCAGAGACTTGAAAAATTTCGAAGTAATGTAAATTCAGTCATACTTGGTACAGGGACATATTGGGAAGGGATAAATGTTGAAGGAGAAAGTCTGTCGCAGGTTATAATATTCAAGCTTCCATTTCCAGTTCCCGAACCAATAATGGAATACAAGATGTCAATGGCAGAGTATCCGCTTATGGATGTAGCTGTGCCTGAGATGATAATAAAACTGAAACAAGGGGCAGGCAGACTTATACGAAGTTCTAATGATAAAGGTATCATATCAATACTAGATCCAAGAGTAAGCAAAAAGTATAAGACGGAATATAGAGAATCCATTCTGTTATCATTACCTGTGAAAAACATGACAGAGGATATATCAAAGCTTGAAAGGTGTTGGAAGAATATGAAGGAGGAAAATAAAAATGGATGATAAAATAATCTGTCCCACAGATTATATGCTTACTTTAATACATCAGCTCACGGGAAGTGCTGCAGTAGAAAAGGAAATATTTGAAACTGAAAAAATAAGGCTCAGGGAGATCAAAGAGTTTATAGTTACCGAAAGGAATATGACTATCAAAGAGTGGGAGGTGAGCATATGATGCAATTTATAGCAGGTGCAATGTTGGGAGGAACTGTCGGCGTACTGGTTATGTGCTTTTGTGTAGTGGCAGGAAAGGCTGACGTTAATTAAAGTTACAGGCGGTTTGTTTATGTACAAACCGCCATATTTACAAAAAAAAGTTTCAATAATCTGAAATGAAAGGAGAACTTTATGGTAATAACTAAAATAATAAACGGATGTGAAGTTAGAGTTTCCTTTTTAAGTAAATCGGAAGATGTAAAGGATAAGGTTTTATGGTTGATCCTTGAATGCTTCAAGAGCAGAATAAACAGTGATTTAGACAACAGCTTGCTGGAAAGCAAGTGAGTCGGATTTGTACAAAATATTGCAAAATAATTCGTTGACATTGATGATAACAATTCGAAAAGAAATGTGGTATTGTTGTTGGTAAAAAGAGGTCAGATTTTTATAGTTTTATAAAGGAGATGCAGAAATGAGCGAAATAGCTTATAATCTATATAGAGTATCGACAACAAAACAGGTCGATAAAGTCAAGGATGACATACCAATGCAGCGAGAAGCATGTCGGGAATTTGCTAGCAGAATGGGCTGGACCGTAGGTAAGGAATTCCTTGAAAAAGGTGTATCCGGATTTAAAGTGTCAGCGACTGACAGAGATGCAATACAGGAGTTAAAGGCAGCAGCCTTAAGAAATGAGTTTCAGATACTGCTGGTATTTATGTTTGATAGGATTGGACGAATTGATGATGAAACGCCATTCGTGGTAGAGTGGTTTGTAAAGCACGGAATAAGAGTGTGGAGCGTTCAGGAAGGTGAGCAAAGGTTCGAGAGCCATGTGGACAAGCTAATGAACTATATCCGCTTCTGGCAAGCGTCAGGAGAATCAGAGAAAACTTCCATGAGAATCAAGACGAGGATGAAACAACTAACAGCTGAAGGAAGCTATACCGGTGGTGGGGTTCCCTTTGGATATCAACTTGAAAAGAGGGGGCGACTTAACAAAAAGGGAAAGGAAATATATGACCTTGTGATAAATCCAGTTGAAGCTGAATGGGTTGTGGAGATATTTGAGAAGACTGTAAAGGATGGATATGGTTCTCATAGGCTTGCCACCTATTTAAATAAGAATGGAGTTAGAACTCACAGCGGTGCAAAGTTTCAATGTAATACAATAATAAGAATACTCAGGAATAAGCTGACATGTGGGTACATGGTATCAGGCGATACTGTGTCCCCACATATGAAGGAATTGCAGATCATAGATGAAAAGTTATTTGAAAGAGCTCAATATATACTTGAACAAAGAGCAAAAAAAAATAATGATGAAAGGCAGATAGCACTGTCTACAAAAAGTCAGGCGATGTTGTCTGGAGTAATGTTCTGTGCACACTGTGGCGGAAGAATGACGTCAAATATGCATACAGATAAGTATACAGTAAAATCGACTGGAGAGGTAAAGGAAAGGCATTATCTCCGATACATATGTTATCACAGAAGCAGAAAACTGTGCGACTGCGATGGACAATCAGTTTATTCTGCTGAAAAGGTTGACAAGGCGGTTATTGAAGTAATGACGTCAATCTTCTCAAATATTAGTGACGCACCTGATGAAGCGGAACTAAGGAAAGAGTATAACAAGGAAATGCAAAAATGTCGTGCCAAACAAACTAAGCTCGTTACTGAACTAAAAAAATACCAAAAGCAGTATGATAAGCTAAATGAAGAAATAGCAAATACTTTGATCGGAGAGAGTTTCTATTCACCAGAGCAATTGTCTGCTGCAATGTCAACTGTTCAGCTGAGAATAACTGCAATAAACCAGCAGCTTGAGAAGATAGGTAATGAAATGGTGCAAAAGAAGGCAGCGATGGAAAAGGTTCGCCCGATGTATGAAATGTTCAAAGGCTGGGCGGAAGAATTTAGGTTGGCAACCATAGAACAGAAGAAAATGATAATATCGCAGGTTATCAATCGAATAGAGATTGGTAAAGGGTATATAATAAATGTAACGCTTAATATGGAGTATAAACAGTTCTGTGAGGGGTGGAATGGATTGAATCAATCTGTAAAATGACAAAAAAGCAAATTAATAGATGCTCATGATATAAACAAATCAATTATATAGTGAAACTGTAGTTTTGTCCTGAAAGGGTGTAGATTTGTCCTGAAACGTATTCAAAGAGTATTGTTGTATATGCTTATTTGTGATATTATATTATATATAAAATGAGATACGGACATATATGATTGTTATAGAGTGGGTGATGCCAATGTCAAAATATATTTAAAATGTTATATAGTAAGAAGTATTTTTTAGTATATAATGATTTTACATAAGTATTAAATGTTAAACTGTTATTGATTGGAGGTATATCATGAATACACATATATTTAAAAAAATAATTTCGTCTTTTATATCGTTATCTATTTTATCTTCTTTATCATCTACGATTGGTGCCGTTAATGCCAAAGATAGTAATAATGAAATAATTGAAAATAAAATAACAGACGAGGTGTTAAATACAATTGAAAGTGGCGAAGGAAAAATACCTGTTTATATTTGGTATGAGGATATTAACAGAAACGAAGTAGAAAAAAATATTGAGAATAAAATTGGTTTTTCACAATATGATATTGAGAATGAATACGGTAAGCCTGATTCTCGACTCTTAAATGAATTAAAAAAAGCAGCTGACGGGAACTCTGCTTATTATCTTGAAGAATTGATGATTAATCATCTGAAATTGACGGAAGAATCAAGAAAAAATGAAAAAGAAAAAGCAGATCAATATATTGAAGCACTCTATGATGAGCTTAATTATGAATACAATAATAAAGTGGAGAGAATAAAAAAAGAAAACGAGATATCTGATGAAGATTTGCTCTTTTCAAGTAAGTATACGCCACTTATTATTGCTGAATTAACACCATCAAAAATATATGATTTATCTGAAAAAGAAGATATAGTAGGTATTGATTTGTTTGAAAATTTTGAAATAGAGCCTTGCACAATTGATATGGGCAATAGCAAGACAGAAATGGGAATAAGTGATATTGTTGATCAAATTCAGCTTGATGGTGATGGTGTAAGTATTGGCATACATGATTCTGGAAATGTATCGAATACATTAGATAATGACGCAATAAACTTTAACCTTGACGTATCAAAAGTTACTTTAGTAGGGCAAATTGATGCACAGGGCAATCATGCAACATATGTCGCTGCTGTTGCTGCGGGAAGAGATGGAATAGCTCCAGAAGCAGATATTGTTTCAGCCTCTGGAAATATTACGACTTTATCTGGTTTAAATGAATTTTGGGCTTATAGTGCACTTGGAGCATTATATAATCTTGAAGCACTAATTGATGCACATGTTTATTTGATTAATTGTAGCTGGAGAGTACGAGGCGAATATCGATACGATTCTAACAATAATCCTATTTTTTATTCTTCGTTTGAGAAGTATATTGATAATCTTATTGCTCAAAGTGGTGTTACTATAGTTTGGGCTACAGGAAATGAGGAAAATGATTACATTGGTGCCCCAGCATTAGCTTTTAATTGCATATCTGTTAACAGTTTTGCAGGCGATACTATAAGTCCTTATTCTTACCTCCACGGAAATGGTTGTTATAAGCCTGATGTCGTAGCGTCTTCATTTGCTGCCGGTGGAACAAGTACTTCTGCTCCAGTTATAAGTGGAATGATTGCATTAATGTTTCAATATAAGCCTAGTTTACGATATCATCCAGAAATTGTCAAAGCAATATTGATCGGTTCTGTTCACGAAAAAGTACCATATGCTTATGGTCAGAATCAGCCGTTAAATGAATATCTAAGTGATGGTTTAACCAATAGACAAGGTGCAGGAGTTCCTAATCTTTATAGAATGATTAGCATAGTTGCTCAGCACTCATATGGTTATGGAAAGTTGAATTCAACTACTGGATATTCACGAAATATACCTATCTACGAACCAAAATATGGATCCTCAAATATCAATGTATCAATGGCTTATTTGCAGACAAACGTTACAGCCTCGTTACCTAGTTCGTGTGACGATTATGACATATCGCTTTCTAATTCAACATTTATAAATGATAAAGTATCTATAAAAGCCACAAGTTCTACAGAAATGATTTACACTGCTATGTCTTCAACGAATAATAATTATACGCTGAATATTTCAAAGTATAGTGGAACAATGGCAGAAGTTAAATACGGTTACGCTTGGTCAACTGATAATAATAAGTTTTATCCATCAAAAAATGAAACAGGAATATATCGTATAAGAAATAGCAAAAGCGACAAATATTTAACATATAGTGATAATTCAAATGATATAACAGTAGAAAATCTTGCAAATGATACATCACAGTATTGGATAATAGATGACGTGGATAGTATGTTTGATTATGTAAAAAGTGCAAATGGAACAGATGAAAATATTGCGAAAGGAAACTCTATTTCAAGTGGCTATTATAAAGTGAATAGAGCGACCAATGCTCCATATTTAACATTGTATAATGATGCGGATGGTACTTTTGGTTTTGAATTGTTTGAGCAATTTAATGGTTATAGACTGGGAGTATATAATAATTCAACAGCTTCAGGTGCATTAGCGGCTTGGTATAATATAAATCACAGTAACTTATCACAGAAATGGTATCTTGAGCCGATTGGTTATAAATGTGGAGATGTTAACATGGATGGTGAGATTACAAGTAGCGATGCTTCGCTTGTGTTAAGTTATTATGCAGGTTTAGTAGGCGGCAATATTAGCTTAAATAATTTGCAATATTATCTTGCAGATTTTGATGGAGATGGAGGAATTGATGCTGTAGATGCAAGTGCTATTTTGGCATATATATCATAACCGTATAAATAATAGCAATATATGGGAATACTAATTTGTATATTTAATATAATATTGTATTTGAATCCTCATCTTAATGATGAGGATTCTTTTTGAATAATTAAATTTGTCCTAAAACGCCATTATTTTGTCCTGAAAGGGAAAATATATAATTGTTTTAAAATGTTATATGTGATATTATATAATTGTGAAGCGGTTACTGACGTATTTCTTAGCCGTTATTGTTGGTTTAAATGGATGAAATCTTTATAGACGTTTTTCGTTTGATGATTTTGTCTTTGTATATAATTATTTAAGAAATTCTGAATTGTATCATGATAGTTAAAAATAAAATATTTCTAAAAGAGGTTCGCCGTTTTCAGAAAAAATGGTACTAATAAGTGAAGGGGAAAGTAAAAGCCCCTGAGAGGAGGCTCCGATGGATAACGGTGAAAGTAGCTACCGCCGTTTCCTTTCGGGCGACAATGAGGGACTGTATGATATCATCTGTTCCTATCAGACAGGTTTGATACTATATTTGAACAGTTATGTACAGAATATCCATACAGCTGAAGATATGGCGGAGAGTACATTTGTTGAGTTGATGATAAAACGACCAAAGTTCAACGGGAAAAGCTCGTTCAAGACGTGGCTTTACGCAATTGGTCGAAATATCACAGCAAAACATCTCCGAAAGCATTCAAAGCTCAGTGTCGTCCCGTTGGAATCACAAGAATATCTTGCTGATGAAGAAAACGTTGAAATTGATTACATAAAAAGTGAACAGAAGCGTTTTGTTCATCAGGCATTACACAGTTTAAAACTTGAATATCGGCAGGTTCTTTATCTTACCTATTTTGAAGGCTTTAGTAAAACAGAAGCAGCTTTGATTATGAAGAAAAATGAAAGGCAGATAAAGGATTTGCTGTTCAACTCCAAGAAAGCGTTAAAAAACGAGCTGGAAAGGAGGGGCTTTGAATATGAAGAATTATGATGAAATGTATCAAAGTGTTCTTTCCAAATATGAGGAGTATCAGGAGAAAAAGAAAAAACGTATACTTGCGATTAGACGTACTGTTCCTGTTTTTGCTTGCCTTTGTTTCATAGCGATATTAGGACTTGGACGTTGGAATCAATACTCAAAGTTCCCTGAAGATCCTATTCAGCCTGATGTTATTGAAACAGTAACTAAAGAAACTCAAAATAATCAAATTTCGTCCACAACATATAGCACTTCGACTGTACATTCTAAAAATGGTGCTGAAATCGTTACAACCGCTGTTAATACTTCTTCCACAAAAACAAATAAAACAAGTATAACAGGAAAGCAACAAGCACCTATATCCTCTACAGTCGTTACTGAAACAATGTCAGAAAATGAAATTGAGCAGATTACGGTAAGACAGACAGAACTAGAGTCCACCGATCCTGTTGTCACAAATTCGCAGTATGTTACAGAATCACATATTGTTACGACTGTTTCATCAGTAATTACAGAACCCATCACAACATGGGAAATAGTTGAACCTACTTTTAAAATGCCATCAGTTATGGTATATGATCCTTTTTCACCAATTGTAACAGAGTTTACAAAAATGAGAGCAAATGAAGCTATAACTTTAATAAATGAATATAATCCTAATTATACACCTGATAAAGAAATAGGGATTTTGTTCAAATTCGATTCGAAAGAATGTACAATAAAAGTAACCACGGATCATGGAGAATTCTGGACGTTAGATAAAGTAAAAGGGAAAGAGCCCGCTGAAGCTGTGGGCAAAACATATGATATTGGCAATGAAGGGGGGATATACTGGATTCCAGATGAATTAAATGAAAATAATGATTCAGAAAGCGAAATACTGATTATGGGAGAGTACAACAGAACGAGTGTTGAACTCGGGAAAATTACCGTTACTCAATATGAAAAACATACATTTAGGGTGATATTGAAAGAGAATAATTAGTAAAAGGCTCATTACACAAGAATAGGTATTGTGCAGTAAGCCGGTATATGCTAATAAAAAAGGAGGTCTTATTATGAAAAAAACTACGAGAATTCTTGCTGCTGTTATGTCAGTAGCACTCATAGGTGCAGTCCCAATTTCTTCAGTGTCTGTTGTTGCAGAAGATGTAAGTATTACAGATAAGAATCAGAATAATACTTATTATATCTTCTATAAAGACATCGATACTAAAGAAATAGACGAAGTAGTTGCACAGAAAAGACATGATTATATTTATTCATTGTATGAACAAGGCTTAAGTGAACGAGAAGTTGAGAAGAAAAGTACAGATTACTATCAGGAGATAAGGCTTGATCTTGTTAAAGAGGCATATAAAGAAGCAGCGGCAAATATTCTTAAGGAATTAGGCGTAGATGGTTCTGATGCTTTTTGTTCAAACTTTACACCGTTAGTGATATGTAACTTGACTGAAGAACAATATGATAATGCTCAAAAATCTGAAAATATTACAGATATCACATTCTTTAAAGACTTTAAACTTGATGTAACTTCGGTAGATAATAATCAAAATATGTATTACATTTTTTATAATGATATTGATACTACAGAGATTGATAATTATGCTGATCAGAAAAAACATGATTATATCTATTCATTGTATGAACAAGGCTTAAGTGAACAAGAAGTTGAAAAGAAAAGCGCAGACTACTATCAAGAGGTAAGGCTTGACCTTGTAAAAAAGGCATATAAGGAAGCATCGGCTAAAATACTCACTGAATTAGGCGTAGATGGTTCTGATGTATTCTGTTCAAGCTATACACCATTAATAATTTGCAGCTTGAATGAAGAACAGCTCGAAGTAGCGCAAAAGTCTGAAAATATAAAAGAAATTACATCCTTTAAAGACTTTACCATTGAACCAACTTCTATATTCAACGAAAAAAACAGTTTAATTGAATACTTTACAACAGATAGCGAAGGTAATTCTGTTTTAGGAGACAATATTAAGGTAGATGCTATCTTTAACAGCGGCCAGAACAAAAATATCGATTATCTTATAGTATACGGATTATCAGATGTTAAAGAAATCGATGCGGTAGTAAAAGAGCTTAATAAAGGTAGAAGTTATTCTTGGAAATCCCCTATTGATACTTTCAGTGGAGGCATATATGATCTTATCGGAAGCGATATTAAGACAAATAACCAAATTAAACTTATTGTTTTTGTAGATGATATTACACCTGGATTTGCGGGTTACGATATATCTGATTATTCAAATGATGTAGGTTTTGATGCTAAACCATATGTAATAAATCTTGGAGATCCTAATGGCGATTATAGTATTAATGCGGTTGATGCTTCTATCATTCTTTCAACATATGCAAATATTCAGACAACAAATGATTATGTAATGAGTGAAGATGAAATAAAGAAAATGGACGTAAACAACGATGGTTCAGTTGACGCTGTTGATGCATCTTGTGTTTTATCGTATTATGCATTCATTTCTACTGATGGAACAGGCTCGTTAAATGATTTTTTAACTGTTAAGTAAAAAAGCACATAAAAGCTCCGCAAATCTTGCGGAGCTTTTATTGTGATTTGCCATATGTTTAAACAGTGACTTAATTAATATATAGTGTGCTATTTTTATACTTGTAAAATGGAAAAGGTAAATATTTGAAACGTGATACTCATGAAAAGAATAGTTTTGGATTTGAGGGGGCGTTGATTATTGTTATTATTATTTTTCACATTTCTTTTATTGGTGTTAATAGATTAGGGAATTGTTGTTAAGTACTTTTATAATGTTTTATAGAGAATTATTAAGAAGTTGTCCTCAAATGACTATATTTTGTCTTATAAAGCATAATAAATGTATTGTTTTATTCTCGTATTTGTGATATTATATAAATATAAGGCGTGCACAGCCTGAAATACTATCCAATATTATGCAATGAGCTTAAATAACCATTACAATATTTTACACTGGTAACTATTTTAGGTTATG
>Ga0247609_10003050_pt1 | contig 17186 bp, 29 predicted proteins | sample 172DNAGHGlowgp2_FD_193487 | JGI IMG/M metagenome (GOLD analysis project Ga0247609, IMG submission 193487) | Sheep rumen microbial communities from Palmerston North, Manawatu-Wanganui, New Zealand - 1728 DNA GHGlow gp2 | ecosystem: Host-associated > Mammals > Digestive system > Stomach > Rumen ...
TCAGCCTGATACGCATCGTCTACACCTCTGGCAATGTAATACATCCGGTTAAGGTTTTCTTTTTCACCGTTCGGAAAAATCTTCTTTACTGCTTCATCCCCCAAAAGGATTCGGCACAGATTCATGCTGGACTCGTATGAACTCATGCTGTCGATATGCTCGTTGTGAGCCTGTAGCTTCTTATCGATTTCAGGGGTACGTTCAGCAATCGCATATTCTTCCCCATCGATCCGCACCATGACTTTTTTCGGTTCGTAACTTAAATCAATCATTCATTCCTCCGTTTAAATAAAAAAGAAGACAGTTACAGAATATAACTGCCTTCTTAGGGTCTCTCTCCCTATTGTACCATATTTTGTCAGTTACCAGTACCGTTCTTAACAGTACCGCCCTTCTTGGCGTAGTCGGAACTCGTGACTTCCACAAGTGCAAGATAGCTGTTCGTAGCAAGCTCGATCTCATCCGTCCCGTTCCAACCAGTCCAACCAGTGCTGAGTACGTCATTATAATCAGGCAATGTAATTTCTGCGGTGTCAGTCTTGTAAACGTAGGAATTCCCTTCCGTAAGTGCCGGGGAAACCGATACTCTAACCTTGCCAGATGCAGAACCAGCCGCAAGTGTCACAGTCAGTTCACCAAGAACGGTCGGGGGAATCGTTCCGCCTTCGGTAAATTCAAGTGTCTCAAGGTTAAAAGTACCCTCAACGAATTTACCCATCACATTCAGGTTGCCGCTCATCGTGATGGTCTCACCGCCGCCGCCCTGCATGTCAGATACTTCCACAGCGCACTTGAACAGACGGGCAGGAACCACCGTAGTAATCGGCGTACCATCGACTTCCGTCTTGAAGTCCGTCCGCAAATATTCAACAACAGCCTTATCTCCGGTCAGACCGTTGCGCCCAATGCTCCACAGCTTCATGATCGCACGTTCGTCATTGAATACGTCGGTATCAAAGCTGAAAGAGCGTTCGTACCGGGTGATAGACGGATGCGCTTCATCTTCATGAATATAAACCTTAGAGTCCACCTGTGCATTCGGGCTTTCATCCAGACTGTTAAAACCTGTACCGCACAGCGCCCAATCTTTGTTTGCTTTCGTACCAACATTCAGGTAGTCAGCAACTGCACTTCTAATCATCAATGCCATGTCTCTCTCCTTTTCAGATTCTTTATCTGCGTTTCATGTTATTTCGGCTGCAAATACGTGATTCGACAGCTGAATAGATACTTTGCTTCGGTGTCATTCATCCCTGCGACTGACGGCATATTCTGCAGATTTTCCACCTTTTGCACTTTGCAATCTCCAAATTTCGGGTAATTTCTCAGCCTTTCCTGTTCATCTACCCAATCCATGAGCTGTTGCGCATCAAACATGACTTCGGCGTTTTCATTGCTGTTCACATCGAAAGTGTTCAGCGGTTTATATTGAATCAGCGCAAAATCATAAGCCCTTAATGCGCTCCCGTTTGTGTATTGCTTCAGCGCATAATTCCCGTTGTTCGTCGCCAGTACAACGTTTCCGTTCTGGGTATCCGAAAAGTTGAAATACAATCGTCGGATACTCTCATTCTGGAACAGCCACTGCATCACCGCATCATGCTTGTTGTCTTCAGACATCGAATTTTCTCCTGTCTATGTACTCCTGTAAGTCCTGAATGAAATAATCCATGACTGCAGGGGAGGCGACTTCATTCCACTGGGCTGTAGCTAACGGGTGCTTGTCCTTCCTGAAGTTCATCTTTAGATTGTTGTAAACTTCATTGGCATATGGAGCGTTGTACTGTACCGAAAACGGTTTGATGGTCACATCGCTGCACAGCCTACCCGTGTTGTACGGGACATATGGCTCCACACGTTTGCGCCAGCATTCCGCTGCGTATCTGCCGAATTCCTCATCCAGCTGAACAGCTTGCAGGATTTCCCGTTTATCAAAGTTCTTCAGTAATGGCATCGCTCAGCTCCCCGTTACTTTCAAATGTGCCGTCTCGGTCAATTTTGTATCATCTGATACACCCTCCACCGTGAAGCACATCCCACTATATCTCACCTTCACTTCGCTCAGACGTGTAGCGTTCGTCACGTTTTGGAACTCGTCTGACACTTCCCCTTTTACGATCAGGTCTTCAGGGCTTACTATCGCGTTACACTCTGCCGGAATTCTGACGACATACCGCTCGCTCGCCACGAAGGAGTTACCTGACACAGAAATCGTTGATACACGGTTAAAGAAACAGTTTTCATATACAGAGCGGGTGTAAACGGTTTGAGGTCTGCCCACACCGATTTCCGAACGGTGATAGACCGTAATTTTATCGTTCCACACCAGTCTCCTGTAATGACTCATCTCAGCGTTCCTAAACCGCAGGACAGCAGATACTGCCCGTTTTGCGCTTTTTCAAATTGAAGGTACTCTTCTACCAGCGACTCGATTTTCTTATCCGCCATCTCAGGCGTTACGATTGAGGTACTTGCATAACTGACAGAATAACCGTCGTTCCCTTCGCTTGCAATTGCGGGAGCATAGCTTTCACTCGTCGTGTCGCTGTTTCCAATAACGCCAATTAGCTCAAACATCAGACGCTTGACAGGTTCTTTGATTTCCGTGTCATTTTGAAGCCTGTTGAATGTCATCCTGTCAATCTTGCGCGATGCTTTGTAACTTAGGCGGTTGAAGGCGGTTTCATCCAACGTTCCACCGTACTCTTGATATTCACCATAAGTCAGGTATTTCATCGGATTCCACCGCCTTCATCAAAAGAAGTAATGAATGAAAAAATTGTGCTTTACGCCAGCTCGATGCCACTAACGTCAGGGGTCACCGTAGTCGTAATGCTGTTCGCCACAAGCGTGTAGCTCGTACCGCCAGATGCAATCACAGTGTTGCCACTGCCATCATCCTTCAGACCAAATACGAAGTCATAGTACCAAGCTGCACCGACTTTCTTCATTTCACGGGACGGAATAGCATTGCCATTCATCGTCACAACAGGGGCTTCCTCAGAAATCGGAGCGCCCGGAATTTCCATACGCCCAGTGATGTAATGGGTCGTTGAAGCATCGAAGCCAAGTTCAGTCTTCTGGGTTGCGCTGATGATGTTAGCCTTACCGTTCAGCTTCAGTGTAGCCGCCCAAGTCGTAGCGTTCGTACGGGTCAGTTCAACCTTGCCAGTCAGCGGGGTGGTGTCAAGAGCGACGCTCAGTCCCGGATAAGCATAGGAAGGTTCCTGCATCCGTGCAAAGCCAAGGTTCGCGCCAGTGGTCTTCAGGATGACAACCTTAGATTCGTTGGTCAGAGCCACAACATAAATCTGGTCACCAGTGATTTCAGTAGAACGCTTGCGCGGTTTGCGGTCAACTTCGATATTGGTATCACGCTTAATGAAATAAGTAAGCGCAGCAAGGTCGTCGTTGTGCATCGGGTCGTTCGTCAGGATGATCGGGCTGTAATAGAAGCCACCAACACCAGAAACACGGCGGGACGGAACAATACGTGCGTTGCCAATCATACCGATTTCACCGTTCATCATGACCTGATTGCCATACTTAGTGCGGTCAATGAAGTTCGGGTCTTTGCGCAGGGTCGTAACGATGTCAGGGTTGACAAGCATGACCATATCAATAACGCCTTCAGCCTGAAACAGACCGATAGCATCCACAACATTGTTGTAGCTCACAACGTCATTCGCATTAAACACATTCGTGGACTTCAGCAGTTCGACATGAGCATCCTCATCCAGTTTAGCCTGAATGGAATTCGCCATGGAAGTGGTAGCCTGTCCAACGGGGTTGCCATGAGCGGAAAGAACCGCTTCATCCGTAATTTCAGTACCAATACCAGCCTTTTTGACTTTGTATTCGGCGCTTTCAGTGCCAAGGGCGCGAATCGGAATCTCATCGCCTTCAGCAACTTCTTCAGCTTCACCATCCCAAACAAACCGGGCAACAGTAATCGTGCTCCCGGAACGACCAGACAGGGTACGGTCAAGGGTGGCATACGGGAGAACCGTAATAGCCTTCTCGACTTTCGCCTGAATCATATCCCCAATAACTTCGGGGTCAAAAAGTTTAGACAACGTAGTCAGTTCAGTGTCCGCCATCTCTCTCCTCCTAAAATACGCAGATTTTTACGCCTCGCTTTTTGTTTTTCCCTTGCGTTTCTGCTTTTTGTTTTGTATTTTCTTTTTCCGTCACAGTGGTCTCAACCACTTTATCGACTGCTTTATCAGCAATCGGTTCACTTACAATAGTTTCTTCACCTTCAACAAGGACAGGTTCTTCCATGTCAAGACTGCTTTTCTTTGTAGTACGTGCCATTTTTACCTCCCCATCGCCTTTTCGTATTCCTCAGGATGTTCTTCACGGAATTTAGCCCGTTCAACGTATCCCATCTTGTCAAGGTCTTTCTTTGTGATTGCTGTTTTCACCTTCTGTTTGTGTTCAGCTGCTTCAACAATCGTTGTTTTCGGGGTCATGTATCTCTTATTGTTCTTCAGAAAGCTCTGAAGGTTTTCGTCAAAATCCCCTTCCATCTGCTCGACCTTGTACTGTACAAATTCAACTGCGTCCCTGTCAACTCCTGCTTTCACGATGATGTTCTCGTGCTGTAGCTTTTCGATTTTCTCAAAACTCTCACGCTTCTGCTTGTCGATTTCTTCTTCAAGTTTTGCGTTTTTCACTTGCAGGACGCTCAGTTTTTCTTCAAGTGTCTGCTGGCTTTCACGCCAATGCTCAAACTGTTCACGCTCTTCCTTAGACGGCAGTCGTTTCGCAAGCGCGGATTTCAAGGCTTTTTCAAATTCTGCTTGGGTAAAGGTCTTTTCAACTCCTTCTTTCTTTGCCTTTTTTCCCTCTTCCTTTTCCTTCTGCTTTTCTTTTGCTTTGCGCAGCTTTTCAAAAAAAGCATCCAGTTCGGCATCCGTGTCCTCATCCTGCTTTTTCTTGCCTGTCTTCTTTTTAGAATCGGTTACAGGTTTCTTCTTCGGTTTTTCAGGTTCTTTTTCCGGTTCTGGTTCTTCCTCTGTCTCTTCTTCCTGTTCTGAATCCTCTTCGGGTTCTTCAGTTTCAGATTCTTCGGTTTCTTCTTCCTCGGTATCTGTAGCTTCGGTTTCAGGTTCTTCTTCGGTTTCTTCAACTTCAGCAACATCGTCAGTCATGGTCTCATCCAAGACTTCATCATCATTTTGGTTCTTAGCCATTTTTATTTCTCCCGTGATTTGCCCGTCGGCGTTTACCCGGTGATGACTTAAAAGAAAGAAGGCGCTGATTTTTTCAGCGCCTTCTTAGGGTCTCACCGTATTGTTTCTTACATTATAACATATTTTTTTGTAATGTAAAAATATGACATTTTCACTTAAAAGTGCTTGTCCTTAAAAAATACTATTCATCAATCGGTTTCAGATATATGATCATCCGCCTGTTTTTAATCACAAAGCTGTTCACCGTTCTGTTATCCCATACCCCATTTGTATCGATTTGCTTCAGGTTCATTGAACCATTGAACTGTGACCGGGTATAGAATTCTACCGTCTTCAAATCACTTACCATGCTCATTTTGCCTAACAATTCTTTTACTTTCATTTCCGCCTCCGCTTTTTCAAGTTTTACGCCGGGAGTGGATACCCGGCGTTCTGAATTTTGCGTTCGATGGTTTCACGGCGAAGCCCCTCACGCACTCCCTTAACGCCCATTTTCTGAGCGTATGCAATCAGTTCGGCGTAAGCCTTGCAAGCCTCTTCGTACCGTTCCTGACGACGGGCTTCAAACTCAGCCTGACGCTGTTCCGCTCCTGTGATTTCAGCAGCGAATTCTTCTTCAGTCGCCACCGTGCAGGATTTCGGTACCCAGCAAATGTGAGTGTACGCAGATTCAAGGCTGTACAGGCGCACCTGAAACGCCTTTTCAGTCTCCTTCTGGACGCTGCAGAAGTGCTGTGCGTATTCGCCGTACCCGCTGTAATTCTTGCGATAGAACCATTCTTTCATGTAAATGGTCTTTCCAGTGTTAGTGTTGTTGTTATTCATTGTCAGCCTCCATTCCGTTTAAAAAAAATTACCATTCGTTAATCCCGATGCATTCCCATTCGTCAGGATCGCCATCAAGGACACTGCCAGACCAGCATTTCCACTCAGCCTGTTTATCGAGCATATCCTGAAGTTCATCAATCGCCCCGGTCAGGGTATCATCTTCTGCCAGCAAGCCTTCAGGAAGTTCGCCATCAAAAGTTGAAATGATTTCACCCTTTTCATTCAGAACGTAAGCCCCGCACGGTTCTTCTGCTTTGTCGCTGGCATATTCGTACCCGACGATAACCAGTCCATCCCATTTCGGGTAAACGCCATTTACATCGTATGACGCGATATCATAAATGGTGTTGTTATCAACTTCGTAAATCTGGAAATAGCCGATATTCTTCATGATGTCTCCTGTGTTTTATTTTCAACTTACAATATACATTGTACCAGCTATTATTATTTTGTCAAGTCTTTTGTTTATTTTATTACAAATTGATGGCAAAAAAAAGAGTTTTTAGTAAAAACTCTTGTATGTATAATATTTCCCGAATCAGCGTCGTCTGCCAAGAACAAAATCGCCCACACGCTGCCAGAAAGAACGATTTCCTGAATTTGGATTGCTTCTCGGAGCGACAAGTCGTCCACTACCATCTACTCTCACCCTGCTCCCGCCAATAGTAATATACGTTTGACCAGTTCTTTCGTTTCTGTAATAACTTGTAGTCATGCCCGGAGCAGTATTTCTACCAACACGTCGTCCTGACGTACCTTGTTGAGTACGTCCAATTTTATTTCCTCGTCCTTTTGCCATTTTTCCTCCTCGTTAACAACAAAAGAAGGCGCTTGATATCAAGCGCCTTCTTAGGGTCCTCGTTTAGATTATATCATATTATTCTTCGATATTATTTTCGTCACCGTCTTCGGTTCCTTCTTCAATACTGAATCCGCTGTAAAGCATTTGATAACAAGCGTCAAAAAGTTCAGCATTCCGTTCGGTTCTGGTAACAGCTTTCGCGCCGTTTTCTTCTTCTGAATGCTCAGCGTAAACAATCCGTTTGGTTGTCGCATAAATAGATACAACTGTATCACCACCACTCTCGTATCCACAGTCCAGCACTAAAGTACCATCCTCATACATATCAACGCTGAAAAAATTATCATGACCGTATTTTTCATCAAAAGACAGTAAGTCATTCATAAAGTCTTCAACTGCAACATAAGTAATTTTTTCCTTTTTCATATTTGTCTCCATTTCTTTTTTTATTGCATTATATCAAATATTGTATTTTTGTCAAGTATTTATATTATTCTGTGATTAATCCAATCTCAGCTAACTTTCGTTCTTTTTCCTGTTCCATCTGCTTGCTGAACGCTTCATCCTGCATCTGGTTATTTTCAGCTTTGATTTCTTCAATGCGCTTCTTAGACTGTTCTGGTGTTTCATACGGGAACAAATATTGACGGAGTTCTTCTTGACCGACTACCCCAGCATCCATCCCCTTTATCAGCTCGTCAAGGGTCGGGGTGACATGCTTCTTAGCTTCGGTTTCTGATTCGCCATAAAAGTGCATACGGAATTCTGTCTTGGAGCGAATCCCCATTTGTAAATCTGAAAGCCATTGCGCCCTTTCGGTATCAGCATCGATAATATAACTATCATCCGAAATAATGGTAATCAGCGCATCAGGGTTAACATTTTCCCCAAGGATATTCTTGCCGATCCAGAGAATAGCTCTGGTGACTTCCTTTAGGGCTTTTTCTATGCAAATCATCTCTTTGTTTGCATTCTGAATCATCTCCTGACGTTCGCCAATCCACTGTGTAGCCGTTGTGCTGTTGATTTGGCTTCCTTCCAATACGTATCGCTTCGCCCCCAGCCCGATGCGCATACTGAACATATCCAGCATTTTCTGCACACCCGCTGCGTTCTCTGCAACACGGAGGGAGGGATTGTATTCCTGATACATTCCACCATCCAGAATTTTGTCACCAGCATTGATGAACAACTGCTCTTCCGCTTCCTGCGGTGCGATGGTTTTCCCTCCTTCGTCTGTCTGGAACATGGATGATGACATTAACACCATCTTGCGCCCCAGACGGAAGTCTGTAATGAAGTTATCAAATGCGCAATCAAGCCCCTTCAGCACATCTTCAGCCCCGGATATGATGCTTACTCCAAATGGGCTGTCGTAGTCAAAGATGTTCACTCCCGATTTTCGAATCAATGAGAACCAAGGGACAGGACTGCCAGTATGCACTATTTGACCGTACCCGTCTTTTTCGATATACGCACCTTGTTCATCCAGATAGAAACTTTCAATGTCATACGTGCCATCTTCATTCAGCAAATGGATAGAAACGAGAGACACGGTCTTTCCGTCTATCTGTCGTTCCGATACAAATGCGGCTTCCTTTAAAATGGTGTTGTCATAACTAATAGGGATGATTTGTTCTGCGGACAGGTAATTGATTCCAACACTCGCACCGCCAACAAGCTTCCCCGGCTCAAAGTCTTCATCAAGCCCATTGTCATCGTCATCTGGGCTGATGGTTTCCATTTTTCGCACATACACCTCAAAAGCAGCCGTGCCACTCCATCTGGATGTAGCAACCAGCTCATTAGCGTTGCGCCAAAAGTCGTTATCTCCAAACACCCCGCTGATTTCATCTTTTCCCATGACGAATTCATTTGATGCTTCGTCTTCAATGACAATGCGGGTTTTTTCGTTCAGGAGTATAGATGCCCAGTCTTCTGCGCCTTTAAGGAGCATGTTTGTACGATGCCGATGGACTTTCGTAACTTTTTTGTTATCATTCAAATCCATCTTTTTATTAAATTCGTGGAAATTCCGCACGCTTCCTTCGAGCCACTGTCTCCACTGCATAATATGGTCATACATGCAGGATTTCTTTACATCTTTGTTATATTTTTGGTTTATATAGTCGATTACAAGTTGGTAATTCATAGTTTCACAACCTTGTCTACTCCTGAAAACAAAAAAAAGAAGGTATATTTCCATTTCGGAATACCTTCTTAGGGTTCTTTGATTATTATAACAGATTTTATATAACGGAAATCAAGCAGGCACTCCTCTTACGCCCATGTTGTCGATAAATTTTTCCCATGCGTACTCTTCCGCATCGGCAACATCATTGACCTTCGGCTCATTATCTAACCGAACATCTTTATTCGGTTTACTGTCATCCCAAACCTGATTTTGTGTTGAAAAGATGGTCATCTCGCACCATTTCATTACGTGCCACTTATCTTGATTCAGCATCCTCTGTTTTGCGTAAATTCTTGTATTGATGTTTTCCTTCTTTGCCACGGTCACGCCAATGGGAATTCCCGCTCGTTTGACAGCTGCGTGAATGCCATGGGTCAGGGTCTCAGGCTGATCTGTCCAACAGTATGTAGGCTTTATCTCCGTGTCTCTGTAAATCCACTGATACTTTTTGATGCACTTCTTAGCAAAATCCACGAAGTCGGTTTCAATGCCATCGGGTGCGACACCTGTGCTGTCCCGCATGAATTCTTCGAGAACCACAACGCCATTTCCTTTGTCCATAATTCCACAACAAATAAAAACCGTGTTTGAATGATTTACCCCGAAATCAATACCGAATGTCAAGTACCTGATACCACGGGGTACAGCGTCAAGAATCCACCTTTTCGGATTATTTGCAAACTGGGTAAAGATAACTCCTTCAGCCCGTACCCACATTCCAAGAATGTAGCGTTGGTAGAATACACCGCTGTACATGGATTTGTATCTTGCAATGATGTGCTCAGACAAACTTGGATTGTCTTCAAGAAGAAAATGCAGATACAGAGCGTTCTTTTCTTCCTTGCCAAGAATCCACTCCTGATAAAACCAATGGTCAGGCTTGTCAGGGTTGCAGTTGAACCAGTACCGGGAACCCTCAACGGAACAGCGTGCACACCCTTGGTCTACGAACGATTTTGGCATCAGGGCGACTTCATCAAAAAAAATACCAGCCATCGTAATACCCTGAATCAGCTGATAACTGGATGCGTCCCGACCACCGTAAAGATAGAAATGATTTACAACATTGCCTTTACTGATAATAAGCCGATTTTCCGTCCGTCTGAATTGGATGTCATATCGCTTCTGTGCGTACCGAAGGTTTATGTAAGGCTGAACGATGTTTCGGTTGCATGTGGAGAATGTCTTTCCACATAGCCCGAAGTTGTAGCCATTGAAGTTCTTCATCGCCCAATCCACAAAGGCAACGGTCATGATGCTGGTCTTTCCTGAACGAATCGCACCGTCGCAAATCAAAGCATCGTAATTTGTGTACGGGAAAGCCCGAATCATGTTTTGTTTTTCTGAAAGCATATACCGCCTTAAATAAATAAAGGCGCACATATTTCAGTGCGCCTTCTTAGGGTCTATGCTTATATTATAGCACTTGACATTCAATTTTTAGAACAAATTAATTCCACGGACTATCGAGTTTGCTTCCCGGTTCCCACGGTTGTCTGGCAGGATTCTTTTTCACCCACGCATCAGCTCTTTTTTGAGCATCCTCACTCATTTTATGAAGGGCTTGTAGCTTTTTCACCCCTTCATTGTCAAAAACACATTTTGTCAAATCTTTCGGAAAAACTGTATGCCAACTGGCTGGCCCGTTAGTGCAAATCTTTACCCCGACAAAATTGCAGTTATCAAAAGTCGCACCATAGAAGTCCACTCCCTCAAGATTGCAACCAGAAAAATCGCAGTTTGTCAACGTCGCATTGACGAAGCAGGAGTTTTCAATATTGAATTTACTGAAATCAACGCCTTCGATTTTTCCGTTTCTGAAATCAGCAGGAAAATTCCCCTGCATCAAAGCAGTATCAGGATTAACGATTCTGAATCTTGACTTGAAACCCATAACACCTCCCTATTAGTAAATGTAACCGTACTTTTCGTACGCTTCGGCGCAAGACGGGCGAATCCCGTACCCAGCGAGGATATCTTCAGTCTCGCGAACAATGGCGTGCAGTTCTTCTGCACAGCGTTCCCATGCGCGATCATCAGCGCAGATGGCTCTCCACCACCGAATTTCGGTGTCCTTAATATATTCGGCTTCGGCGATTTCCCAGAAGGGAGTCAGGTCAGCGACCTCGCTAATGGTGGTGTTGTAATCGAAATTTCCAGTCATTTTGTGCCTCCTTGTTGGATCGTTTATTTTCAACTTATATATATATTATACAAGTTGTTATTTATTTGTCAAGTCTTATATTTATTTTTTTACAAATTGATAGCAAACAAATATAAACGCACGCAGAACGATGTTTTCTTGCGTGCGAATTTGTACTGAACTTTATTTTTACCGTCTTTTCCTTACGGCAAATTTACACCTATTTCTCTTGCGAACGCCTGTGCGTAAGCGATTGACACAGGGCTTGCGTTACGTCCATTTGTCATATAATCAGCGATACATTCTGCGTGCGCTTCGTTCCAGTCTGTTCGTGCATAAGCTCTTGGATTTCCAGTTAATGCCGAAGCTACATCTGTTGGTGTACGGTAAGCACCAATACTTCCAAATATTCGTTGAATAGCCGCCATTTGTGTATTTTTCAAATAATGTACCCGTTCGTTTGAGCTTCGATTTCTCTCATTCAATGCTCTTCGATACTCTTGAAACTCCAGCGGGGACATAACTTTCCTCATAATATCATGCGCTTTTAGAACATTTTTAATGCTTGTACTCATCGTTTTTCCACTACTCGCCCTGTCGAGGTATTTTTGGGCTTCTTTCCATTCTTCAGGATACTTTTTCACTGAACGATCAAGAGATGCTTGGGCTGTTCGGAAATTAGTCTCAATTCGTTGGTATTCAGGACTATTCTTGTCCATTAACCTATCCTGAAGAACGTGAGCGTATTCATGTTTAACAATAGATTCAGACGATTCATTTTTGTAGGAATACCCCATAGCAGATTCCAGTGCTGTACTAAGTTCCAAATCGCGCAAATCATTGTAATATTTTGGATTCAGGTGAATTTCGGGTTTTCCAACAGTACGATACCCTGTCACCCCTCCTGAAAATTTTCCTTTTGTTGTAACATCACCAACCCCATCTACGCCCCAAACAGCATTCATATCCGCAACCGCAGACGCAATTCTTTGAGCACTTTCAAAATTCTTGACTTCATTAATGAAAGATGTCTGGTCTTGCAAGCCAAGAGTACGCATCGCTTCCATCAGTTCTTGCTTATTAGTTGCTTTACTTATGACATCCGCAGCATGTTGTCGCCTCTCCTCTGCTTCTTGGGCAGGTGTTTTTTCTGGACTTTTTCCAGAACCCCCTCCAGAGCCTACTCCTTTTGTGTAACTGCCAGAAAATTTAACCTTTGCCATATTCCACCTTTAAATAAAAAGAAGGCATCATACACGATGCCTTCTTAGAGCCTTTATAATATTATAACTTTATTTTTTTGTGCGCTTTTTTTTATCGTCACCGAGTTCCATCATAAGCCTCGTGACTTCCATCATTCTATCGCCATTTACAACGGACTCCATCTCTTGAGATTCAGCAAAAGCTTTTTTAGCGCTTTCAGGAGCATTTTTTACAAGCTTCGGCTCTTTTGAGCTGAGATCAAGATACGGTGCATATTTTATATAATTTTTATCTTTCATTTTTTTCCTCACTTTTTATATTATAACTTCTTCGCGATTTCTTCTAACGACTTTGTCAGTTCGTCATCCTCAATGTCTTCACCTTTGTTGAACGTCACCACAGAATTATCACGCCATCCAAGCTGTTTCAGGCTGAATATCGCCGCGCCGTGTTTTATCGTTCCGTAAAGCATCCCCTGCTCCAGTAGAACCTCTTTCCAACTGATAAGCTCTTTTATCTTGACAGAAAGCTCTTCATTTTCACGGGCAAGCTCTTCAATGTAAATGTGATTCCAGCCGTTTTTCAGGCAACACTCCTTTAAAATGGGAATGCGCAGCGGCTTCCGCTGACCTGTCTTTGTGTGCTGTGAACCATCCACATTACAGTCTTCTAAGTATTTGTCTATTTGCTGTATCATATACGGTATCTCGTATATGGGTGTTTTATGTCTTCCCATTGTTACCTCTAATATCAAAAGAAGGTACGAACTTGACGCTTATACCTTCTCAGGGTCTAAATTCATTATATCAAATATTTTCGCCCCCTTTTATACGGTCCCGACCGTGTAAGACCGCTGTTCTGCGAATCTCGCCCCCAGATCGTGTACCGCCGTCCTTCTTCTGCCCAGTGGCAGGACAGCGCATTTCTCTTGGTCACCATCGTTCACAAGAAGGAAGCTGTCCTGTGGATCGTTACTGAGCGCATTCACCGCCAAAACGGTCTGTTCGCCATTTGTAACGATGAATTCCCAAAAAACGTGTTCAATATCAGCATTTGCTATCATCACAGCTTCGTCATCACGCAACAAGGTTTTAATCATCCTTGTTGCGATTTTCAGAACGTCACCAAATGTTTCCGTCATGTCAGCCTCCTTATGCCATTGCCATATGATTCCAGATGTACCGCATTTCTTCGACCGTGGTATCCTCAGGAAGGGAGTCAATTACCGCAATCATTGCGTATTCCTTTTCCTCCCATGAGGAAGCGTTTTCAACAGCGTTCATCAGTTCTTCATACTTTGTCATTTCAACCTCCTTATTTGACCTCAGGCAGGGGAAGCCATTCGATAACATCTTCCCAGTTAGCAGAACCGCAGGAGCTGTACATCGGCTGTACGCCATAGCGATGAAACTCGTAATCATCGCGGCTCTCAGGTTTGTCGTTTTCGTCGTCAGCCTCGTAAGTGGCGACGTATTCGTCGTATTCCACCCCGTCTTTGTGATCGACGAACCAGCCGACCACAAATTTGCAAAAGCAATGGGCGATGATGATGTCGCCGTCCTTCGGCATGGCGCTGGGGGTGTTCCAGCTGTTGGTGTTGGTGCTGTTGATGATGTCAGTCATGGTGCCCTCCTCATTGGCGTTTATTTTCAACTTACAATATACATTGTAATCGTTGTTATATATTTGTCAAGGTTTTTATTTATTTTATTACAAATTGATGACAAACAAAAAACCCGGTAAAAAGCCGGGTTCCTGTCTAATAGTGTCTTTTATTCAGTTACGTCTTCACCGCGCCTTTTGGCATCGTACTTCCGCAGTTCAGCACTCAGCCCAAGCGCCATGACGATTTCATTCCATTCGTCGGAGCGCTTCTTGGCAATCTTGTACTCAGCATCGCTGTCGCAGTCCTGTAGGCGGTCGTTCGCCTTAACCGCCATGTTAAACAGCCGCGCCTTCGCTCCATCACTCAGCAGGGCAGGTTGTTGTTTCATCTTTGACCTCTTCTTTGAATTCCGTGTTGTCTTTCATTTTATCCCATTTCCATTCAAACTGACCTTTATTATAGAAGAACAGTTGATGTTCCAACGTGTATGGATATACTACCATGCACGCCGTAAAACCGTTCAGGTTAAGCCCCATCGCAACGTCTTCAGCAGCTGCCTTAGATAACTCCATCGGAGGCTGAAGCTTATCCCATTTGGCGTAATTCCGTTCCGGGATGCCTGTTACAAACACCGGGCCATGCCCCGTTAACACAAGCACATAATAATGATATTTAGACTTTGCCATATTGTCAGTTCCTTTTCTTCTTTGTGAAGGGCGGGTATTTCACCGCCCTTCTTTACTTACATCCGATTACGCTTCTGCGTACACCATTTCGGTTACACGGTCAAGCAGGGGATGACCGTTGGTAACCTTATCGAACAGGTTGCCCCAGTACCCGCTGGTCAGTCTGAGTGGTTCTGAGTGATTGACCATATCACTGACCGCATTCACAACGCCGAACCCGGTTCCACGAAAGTTCTGAAGGTCATCAGCGTTGTAACAATCACGTACGACCTCTCTCTGGTGAACCATGTTGCCCTTTTCCCTGTCAGTCATATCCTCATGAATGGGGAACAGGCTTTCCCAAAGCTGGTTGACCTTTTCGGCTGTCAGGCGAATCCGTGCCAGTTTCACGTATTCGTAATTGACCGCAGTCAGGTACTTCTGTGAAAGCTCAAGACACTTGTCCGCTTCGGCGATTTTCTCAGCAATATCACCTGTGTGGCGAATCGAGAAAGTGCGAACAGCCCTCTTAACCGCCAGATTCAGCATGTTATCACAAGCGATGCGTACCGGGGTGATGCACACCTTTACAGCTCCCCGCCCATCAAAGGAATTCTTGAAGAACAGGAAGTTATTGTACTTATCGCCCATAATGGTTCTGGGTTGGAGTTTCGCCTGAAGCCAGACAATCCTGAAACCGTCAGAGCTGCCAGCGTTTTCATACCGTATTCCTTCACCAATCAGCCCGTCAGTGAAGGCGAAAGCGTCTGTATTCTGAACGACTTTGTACCGGGGTGTTACCATCCCAAGGATGTGCCCGTCATCCGATTTCCGATTCAGAACGTATCCTTTGACGACCTTGCCAGAACCGTCATAAACGGGTTCCTGCAGGACATCGAAGTCAAGTCCAGATTTACGCAGGGCTTCTGCGCTGGTCAGAGCCTCCTGCACAATTGTGCACCCGCGATTCCACGGGCTTTTTTCGTTAGAAAATCCATGCATCATTTCAGCCTCCTTATTTGATTACAATTTCATCTGCCTGAACAAACAGCGGTTTGCTCATTGCGCCAATCATGATGGCGACGATCATATCGCCCATGATTTCCCGGACATTTTCGGGCATCTGGAAGTACCCGATGATTTCCCGAATTTCGATTCCCATGTAATAAGCCTTCATTTGTGCCTCCTTGTTGGCTCGTTTATTTTCAACTGATAATTATATTTTACACGTTATTATTTATTTGTCAAGGTATTTTATTTATTTTCATTACTTTATATTACAACAAAATAAAAACAGCGCAACTCTGTATTTGACACGAGAACGCTGTTTTTAGCTTATATATTAATAAGGTATATTACTTTACGGGTTTTATATCAGATGCGCCTTATTTTTAATCCTGATGCGCCCTGTGAAGTCATTACGACATTCTGGCGATGATACCCATTTTTGCAAGACGCTCGTAGGTGTCCTTCTGTTCCGCCTTGGATGCGCAGTCGATAATCAGGGTGTAACTTGCTTCAGAGCTACTTCCGATGTCGTCTTCCTCTTCATCTTCTTCTTCCTCATCAGGCTCATAGCTTGGGAAAAATCCAAAATCGGCGATGTCAAATTCCATCGGGTCGATTAAAGCAAATTCCTGCTCCAAACGGTCATAATCCCATGTTGACATTTCGGCGACTTTGTTATCAGCCAAGCGGAACGCACGAATCTGGTCTTCATCCAAATCATCTGCCATGATACACGGGACTTTCGCCATCTTCAGACGACGAGCTGCCTTGTAGCGGGTATGACCGCACACAATAACGTTATCTTTGTCAATTATTATCGGATTTTTAAATCCGAATTGTTGAATCGAATTAGCTACGTACTGTACAGCATCCGAATTGATTCTTGGATTGTTGAAATACATCTGTAGTTCGTTTATGTCTTTATAGACAATTTTCAGTTCTTGACTCATTCTTTACTCCATTTAACATTAAAAAAATAAAAGCGTGATTCTTCTTTTTATCACGCCTTCTTAGGGTCTATTTGTATTATAGCAAGTTTTTTTAAACTGCGATACTACTAAGCTAAAGCTTTTTTATGTTTTAGCGGCTGCTCACCTTTATGGATTCTTTTTTGTTCTTCAGCTTCAGCAACTCTGGCGGAAATGATGTAAATCAAATATGTATTCAAAGAAACGCCCTGCTCCTTTGCGCATTCGATTGCCTTCATGTGTAATTCTTTCGGTAACCGTAATGCAATTTTTCCATTAGCGATTTTTGCACGTTTTTGCATTTCGCTAACTTCCATCCATTCTTTTATCTCACCAGATTCCATAGCCTTTTCGTGTTCGGCAATCCCGTCTAATTCCCATTCATCTGGCTCCGCTTCTGGCACAGATTGTAGTTTTTTGCAAAGCATGTCAAATTCATCCATTTTTGTATTCCTTTCACTCATTATATACATCGCCACGAGGGCCAATCTTTTCAATTACAATTGTTTTTGTTGTAATATCCAACGTAAAAAGCACTCTATAATGATAAGTCTTATACCGATATTGATTT
>Ga0247609_10003051_pt1 | contig 17184 bp, 17 predicted proteins | sample 172DNAGHGlowgp2_FD_193487 | JGI IMG/M metagenome (GOLD analysis project Ga0247609, IMG submission 193487) | Sheep rumen microbial communities from Palmerston North, Manawatu-Wanganui, New Zealand - 1728 DNA GHGlow gp2 | ecosystem: Host-associated > Mammals > Digestive system > Stomach > Rumen ...
TTTGTTGATTATCAAAGTGTTTCTGACTTTTCCTGATTATAAGAAAAACAATTACTGCTCAAATAGAAATAGTCAGAACCGTAGTCAAAGTCAGAATTATATTTGTCGTAATCATCAAAATCAAAGATCCGATGAACATTATAGATGAAGTAATCAATGATGTAAGAGAATTACTCAAACTATTTGTCAAAAGAAAAACATCGTTTGTAATCCTGGATAAAATATCTCATGTAGTAGTCTTATCAAAATACTTGATTGGTAACTTATTTATCTTGCTTACAATATCTCATCTCATATGACGAGACATTTTCGCAGTCAAAGTAGCATTTATAAATCACTGTAATATAGAAAAAATTCCTGATCATGCATAGATACAAACTAGAAAAAATCAGATTCTATAAACTCAGTCTTTATCAATAGTTGAATTTAGTCATTCCAATATCAGATTCGTTATTTTGGATAAATATGATGGTCAGATTAGAGCTAATAAACTACTAATAATTGCTGCGACTACAGCTATACTCAGATATGGAACGTATTTTTTGAAATATGACAAAAAATTTTTTAGAGTTCATTTTGCATCTCTAACTTCCCTATCTTCTGGACTAACATAACGTCATCTTCATGGTCATCCAGGTTTTGATTGAGTCTTTTCTTTTTCTTCTGGCATAGACTAATGGGTAATAATAAATTTATTTTTGACTATTTAATTCCTGCTCAGATAGCTGAGATAATGCAATTTCTTTGTAAACTTTACAATTTTTGAGCAATTCTTCATGTTTTCAGATTCATACACATTTTCAGTCTTCTATTACAAGTATTTTATCTGCGTTTTTGATAGTTCCAATTCTTTGAGCCACGATAAATATTGTAGATCATTTGAGTAGTTTATTCAGATTTTTTCTTAATTTCAAATCAGTTTTATAATCCAAAGCTGAAAAACTATCATCAAAAATCAGGATTTCAGGTTTTCTGGCAATAGCTCTAGCGATTGAGAGTCTCTGCTTTTGTCATCATGAGAAATTGGTTCATCATAATGCTACAAAATGTTCGTATCAATCATCTAGTCATTTGATAAATTCTTCTGATTCTGATACTTTACTTGCGAGTTTCAATGCTTCATCATCTGAACCATCCATTCCAAATAATATATTTTCTCTAACGTCTCATTTGAATAAAAATGCACTTTGTGAAATATATCAGATTTTATCTCTCAAAGTTTTTTGTTTATATTTTTTGATTTCCACTCAATCTATCAAAATTTCTCAGTCCGTAGCATCATAAAATCTTGGAATCAGATTTACTATTGTAGATTTTCCACATCATGTAGCTCAAATCAAAGCAACAATTTCTCACTCTTTTGCAGTAAATGTAATATCTTCTATCACATATTCTTCTGCATCCGGATATTTAAAATTCACATGTTTAAACTCTACTTCTCATTTTTTCTCAGTTTTTTTATCAAAATCTCAGTCCTTAATATTACTTTCAGTTTTTAGTACTTCTGCAATTCTTCTCGCAGAAACTAATGCTCATGGTAAGATTACAAGTACAAAAACTAGCATTATAAACGACATTACGAGCTGTGTTGCATATGATGAGAATACCATCATATCAGAGAAAACTCATAATCTAGCATCAAGAGCCGTCTGCATAATTATTACTCATCAGAGAAAATATACAGCCACATGCAAGAGATTCATTATCACATCTACAGATGGCATCATAAAAGATAGCGCTCTTCATGTAAACATTTGAGTATTAGTCAGATTTTTATTTGCCTGATCAAATTTCTCTTCTTGATATTTCTCCGCATTATAAGCTCTAACTACCCTAATTCAATTTATATGTTCTCTGGATACATTATTGACCTTATCTACCAACTTCTGAATTATTCTAAATTTTGGAATCACCAATATCAAAGCTACAGTCGCTATAATAACCAATAATCATATTGCTACGCCTGTAGCCACTGACCACATTGGATTTTTATCCAAAATTTTGATAAGCGCCCAAGTTGCTAAAATAGGAGCTTTCACAAAAATCTGAATAGATTGCACAATAGCGGACTGTACCTGAACTACATCATTTGTTTCTCTCGTGATAAGTGATGCTATCGAAAAGTTTTTAACATTTTCCATAGAAAAACTCTGAACTTTATCATAGATCCTAGCTCTTAATTTTGCTGAGAAATTTGCAGCAATTTTTGACGAACAGAATACTAACACCATGGAAATCAATACACTAATTAATGTAATAGAAAGCATTTGTATTCATTGCCACACTATATCTTGGATTTGTGTACCTTCAGTTTCGATTAATTCAGTAATTTTTCACATATATTCAGGCAATTTCAGGTCAATTCGCACTTGCCCAACGATTAAAATAATACAGATCAGCATTAATCAGACTTCTTTCTTTGAAAATTCTTTTAATATTTTAATCATATTCTATATTTTAAGTTTGCATAAAATTTGTTTCAATATTAAGGTAACTTATACAAAAAAGCTGGTTTATATCAAGAAAAGCAAATAAATATTGTTAAAAAAAATTGCCACTTTTTTTAAGCGACAATCTTTATGTAAGAATCAATATTACTTATACTTTTCCTTTAATTTAGCGATTTTTTCAGCTTTTTCTTTAGCTTTGGCCGCCTCACGTTCAGCTCTAATTTCTTCTTTAGTCTTTACTACTTCTTTAACTTCTTCTTTTTCTTCCTCTTTCTTAGCATTCTTATCAACTTCAGCTATAATCTTAACTACAACTTCTCTTTTAAGATCGTTATAAGTGAATACTACTGGATAAGTTCCAACTTCATTCAACTTTTTCTTAAGTTTGAATAAGTGAGATTCAACTTCGATTCCGTAAACTTCCTTAATTTTTTCAGCGATATCGTTTTCATCAACTTTTGCATATAATGTATTGTCTTTATTAGCTTTTCTAGTAATTTCAATTCCACCATCTGCAGTGATTTTTGAGAACAAATCTTCAAGTGAAGCAGCTTTCTTTTCTCTGCTGATTTTTGCAGCTTCCATTTTTTGAGCATAATTATTTTTTGCTTCTTTGTCTGCAAGAATTGCTATCTTATTTGGGAATAATACGTTTCTAGCGAAAATAGGTTTAACTCTAACAATTTCATATTTTTCTCCTAAATGTTTGTCATTTTGGAGCATAATAACTTCAATTGTTCTGTTTGCTGTAGATCTTTTTGCCATCTCTGAACACTAAAAAATAAAATAATTGTCAGTTTTGAGGTATAATGATTCTTTGAAAAAATGCAACGGTTTTTTTGCAAAAATAAAAATTTTGACTATAATTAAGGTGTCAGAATTTTTACTATACTTTGTAAAAACTTATGGTAGATACAGAAAAAACTGAAAATTTAAGCGAAAAAGAACAGGAAGAACAAGCCATCGTTATGAAATATCTTTCTCTGTTTAATGAGTTGGACAAATTTTTTGATACATTAGTAGAAACTGATAGATTTATGCCATATAATGATAAATTAAAGCAAATCAGCGAATGAAAATTTGCTATTTCTTGGTTTGTAAGACTACATTTGAGTGAATTAAAATATTTCGGAGAACTTAGAAATCATATTGCCCACGGTTTGAAAGTGGATGAATATCTTTACGCTATTCCAACTGAACGTGCGATTGCTAAACTTTCAGAATTTATTGAAAAAATTGTAGAACCTCCTTTATGTATTGATTATTTCAGAAAGGAAGTTTACTGCGTTCATTTATGAGACAAAGTTTCAGAGGTTTTAAAAAATATAAAATCTGACTGATATACATATATTCCAGTTTATAATGATGAAGAAGAATTCCTATGAGTGATAACTGAAAGTTGAATCCTTCAGCGAATCGCTAATGAAATGTTGGATCAGAATTTTATTGATTTGTCCAAAGTAAGAGTGGAACATTTGCATATTTCCACAGCGATTAAAGATTATATGTTTGTAAGTAGTAACATAAATATGTATCAAGCCGACGAAATTTTCACTACAAGAAAAAGAAAGTGAAAATGACTCGGTGCAATGTTTATCACAAAGAATGGAACTTCAAAAGAAAAAATAATCTGAATGATGTCATGAAATGATATCGCATTGATTGATGATTTCGTAATGTAGTTTTAAGTGTTTTAATATGAAATGGAAAAAGATCATTTAGATAACAGTCCTCTATATTCAGCTGAAGAAATCAATGAAATAAAATTTTTGTATCAACAAATATTAAACATATTAATAAGAGAATTACCTAATTTTGGGGAAAAATATAAAATCAATGGATGATTCCATATTATAGACATTAAAAGATGAGTAATTATCTGATCTAAGCAAATCTCTTGGGATTATTTATCAGCCACACATTCAACTATAGAATGAGAATATTTACAAGATGAGAATGAAAATTCCATTCGTTTTGTTGAGATAATTCTTAATTCTTGAGAAACTTTAAAGTTCTCTACGATATCTTCTCCTGATAAAGGAATGATAAACTTAGATGATTATTTCAATCATTTAAGTGATAAATCTAAAATAAAGTTTGATGAATATAGAATGAGATTAACCGAAATAGAATCTGATCATTTTCATTCAAAATCTTATACGGAAAATTTTAATAAAATCATAAAATCATCTAAGGAAGATTTGGCTAAAGCTCTAAATATTCAGCAAAATTCTTAATATCTTGATATCACTAATTATTTTGAAATGATTATATATGGAACAATAAAACCTTTGATATTATAAGGGATTTATTTATTATAATTTTTTTATTTAGGGTATATAAATTATTGCTATTAATGGAATCAAACAATACGAATAATCTAGAAGCAAACGGTACAACTAATCAACTTTCTGATAACAAGTTTTCTAAATCAGAGGATATTTTGTTGAATCTCAAAAATTCAAAAGTAGTTGAAAAAGAGCTAGAAAGTTTATTGAATAGTATAGAAAAACTTGTTGAAGACAATTTCTTAAAAAAAGAATTTTATGAGAATTTACCAGATTGATCAAATCCTGAAATAGATAACGTATGTAATCATTCAGCTTTAGATATAGAAAATAGGGTAAAAGAAGGAAAATGAATCTTATACATGAATCCGTGTATTACTCAAACTTTATACTTCGTAAATAAGTTAAAAAAAACTTTTCCTCATTTATCAAAGCATATGGATTTATGTGTAGAAATATTAAAACTTTCAAAGCTGAATATTCATAGCATTCATTCTTTCATTCAAATAAAGGTACCAAATCATGAACCAATAATTATTGATTTCGCTCATGATAATGATGTATATATTTATCAGTGACTCTATACGAATAGAAGTAGTCATGCTATAAAGACCGAAAGTACAATTTCTGTACCTGTAAATTCTTTCAATGAAAATGATACTATTTTTGATATCGCTATAAAAGGACATATGTTGAGCGAAGGTGATTTTGATTCTTCTTCTCAAGAGTTACATAATGATTTTTTTTCATGAATATTAAATTCAAGAAAAGACCAAATAAGATCACACAATACAAAGGCTAAATTTGAACATTGGCAAGAAAAAAATAAAGATGTTAGAATTTTTAATTTATTACATCCTTAATTGATGATAAATTGGGATAATTTAATTCAAGTATTTCTTGAAAAAAATAAGCAAATAAATCTGTCTGCTATTCGTGATGAGGAGTGAGTGAGAGTAAAGCATATTCAAGATAGTTTAGAATTAGAGAAAATAATTAAATGGAAAGCGTGAATGAAAATTGCAGATATTTGAACTGGAGGCGGTTTCCCTCTCATGCCTTTGGCGATTTCACATCCAGAATGTAATTTTGTATGAATTGATTCTGTCAGAAAAAAGACTATCGCCGTTTGAGAAATTTTGGATGAACTAGGTGTAAAAAATGTGGAAATGATGCGAACCAGAATAGAAGAAATAAAAAATCAGACTTTTGATTTAGTTACAGCACGTGCAGTTGCTTATGCTGATAAATTATTAAATCGAGCAACTCCCCTAGTAAAAAAATGATGAAAAATTGCCTTGATGAAACAAGTAAATGAAGAAGAAAAAAATATTATGCTGAATGTAATTAAAAAGAAAAATCTAGACTTGGAAACAGAATATCATTATAAACTTTTTGAAGGTGATATCGATAGAGTTATATATATATTAAAAAAGTAAAAAAGTCCTCAAAAATTTGCATTTTTTATAAAAAGTGAATATACTTGAGAGTGAAAATTTTATTCTTTAGTATTATTCATGGCAACAAATGCACAACAAACCACGAATTACAAACAGATTTTCTGGTGTGTACTAGTGATTTTTTTAGCTTTATTATGACGATGGGGATATCTAAAAATTTCCGATATGTATATGGAATATGATATTTCTAGAGTTCAAGAAAAAATTAGCAACAGCGAAGCTGAATTGGCAAGTTTTTCTGATAAACCAGGATATGATAAGCTACAATATATCCAGGAGATGGAGGAGAAAAATCTTATGATGCCTTGGTCCGATCATATTAATGCTATTATGGCTATTTTTTGAGATTTATTAGATGTGGATAAATCTGATACATTCAATATTGAATTTTCAAATTTTGAGATTTCTTTGGAGAATATCAGCCTAGATGGATATGTCACAAATTTACGCTTACTATACCAATGAGCTAATTGAAATCCATGACTTATATCAAGATTTGAAGAATTAGATTTCTTGGATAATATCTCTATCAAGACTTATGAAAAGTCTGAATGAGAATTATGATATAGATTTACTTTAACTGCTAACGTAATTAACAATGGAAAATAATGAAATTATGAAAAGACTTCTACAGGATGATAAATCTTCGAATTCTGCAGAAAAGGCTGAATGAGCCAATGTAAAAACTAATGCAAATGATGTTTCAATCTCAAAGATTAGGGTTGTAACAGCAAAATATAAAGTATATATCGTTTTAATACTTATTTTTGCTGCTATTCTCTTGGTAAAATATATACCAAATACAAGTGATGCATATGATGCCGATCAAAAAGCTTATATTCAGGCAAAGACTCAACTAACTAGCTTGGAAAGAGATATTGAAATTGCAAAACAAGATATGAAATATTTATGTGATGAGAAAGATTGAGTTGTAACCAATGAAGAAGCCCTAAAAAAGTGTTTAAATGAAGAACGTGATTGCTCTAGTTTACCTGAATCATGGAAAAAATGAGAATGAGAAGAATTAACCTATGATTATACAATTCCTTTATCATATCTACAACTACATTCTCTTTATAACAAGAAAATGCCTGTAGATGAAAAAAGAGTTCTTAAAAACTTGAATGAATATTTAATTAAACAGGATATTTCATGAGAAGATAAAAGAAAGGTTGGAGATATTTTAAGGATTGAGATTTGAGATCCTGAGGCTGTAAATCAATGAGATGAGCATTTCTTCCAAGTAACTGTAGATGTTGAGATTGAATTTGATACAGTTGATGATTTGATAGGATTCTTATATAATATCGAAAAGAAATTGATTAATGATTCAGAGGATCGTATTTTGTATAAGATTCAAACAGTTTCTTACGATATCGTAACCAATGATGAACCTCAAATTACAGATATTGAAATGATTGCTTATTATTATCATGATGAGAGATTTAATGATACGACCGAATGTAGTGATAATATTTCTAATAATACTGAAAACATTTCTGAGGATAATTTAGATAATGAAAATTCAAGTAATAAAAAACGTAGGGAACAGAAAGATGATAATTCTGATTTTGATTCTCTATATCAAGAAGTTTTTAAGGATTTGGAAAAATAGCAATTAAAAGATTTAATTCATACCAACCCACAAAAAATGACCGAAAAAAAAGCAAAGGCAGAATGATATGATTTAGATGCAATTATGTATAAAAGAAGTTTCATGGATAAGATAATTGAATACTTCTTGAATTCATCAGATAAATCTACATTTTCGTGAAAAGACAAAATTCTTTTCTATAAAGAATTGGTCTATATGATGAAAGGTTGAGTATCTCTAATGGAAGCTATGACAACCATCTACAAGACATCAGATAATGCTGCCGTAAAAAGAGTTGCAAAAGATATTTCTAGATATTTGGATAACGGTAAAGAATTATCTTATGCTATTAGCAGATTGCCTGAATATTTTGATGAATGAGATGCTGCAATTATCAAGACATGAGAAGTAAGTGGAAATCTTCCTAATGTTTTACAATCATTAGCTGAAGAATATGCATACTTGAGTGACATTAGACAAAAATATATTGGTGCTCTAACTTATCCTGCTATTTTGATAGTGATTGCAATCGCTGCTGTAATATACTTATTTGGATTTGTTTTGCCTGGAATCTTTGACACATTGAGTAGTTCAGTTACAGAAATGCCAACGATTACTTTAATATTAAAATCTTTCTCAGACTTTATAAAATTATATCGAAAAGAAATTATAGTATTCGGTATCTTATTTATTCTTTTGATAATTACATATTCTGCAACAGAGAAAGGTAAAAAACAGATGTATAAAACTATGCTTAACTTACCTATACTGTGAAATATGACTAGATCTTACTACTTAATTAAATGGTCTAGATATATGAAATTAATGGTTTCAAGTGGTATGGATTATGTTGATACTTTCAGACTTTTACGTGATGTATTGAAGATTCCTCTATATCAATCAATGATTGAACATGTTTTAGCAGATATATCTTTAGGTAAAAGTTTGTATGAACCTATCAGTCAACATACTGACATAGTTCCTTCAAATGTGTCAGTTTTATTGAAAGTTTGAGAGGAAACTGCTAATCTAGAAAATGCTATGCAAAATGTAATTGATATCTATCAGGAAGAATTGGACAATTCTATTAAGAATTTCTCTAAAGCAATCGAACCTTTCATTCTGATTTTTGTATGATGAATCGTATTGTTAATTGCACTAGGAGTGTTTAGTCTAATCTTTGCGGTAATGGATTCTGCGTGAATTTAATCAGATTTTATGGATATAAAAGACATTCATGATTCAAAAAAGAGAAAATCAAAACGTATCACACAAAGCATTCACTTTAATCGAGATGGTGATAGTTTTGATTATTATGTGAATCATGCTAATGTTTACGGTTTCACTTTCTGGAGATCAGATTCAAAAGGTAAGGGATAAAGCTGTCAAAGAATCAATTTTGGCTGAGATGCAAACACGTTATTCTAGAAATTTAGGATCATCAAGTTTTGCATGAAAAATGTATAACACTATGGATGTAAAATTAGTAAAATGAGAAAATAAGATTAATTTTAAGTATGATGTCATAAAAAAGAAACCTGAAGATAAAGATATAGAAAATACTTTTACAGATCACTTCGAGATAAAGTATATATTATTCGACTCCGATAATGCGATTTCTGGTGGGGAAAATAGCGTGGATATTAATTATTCTCCATACAAAATATCATGTAAAATATGAGAAAATAAAAATAAAGTGGTTATTGTTGCACGCGTAAATGATAATAAAGATTATTGCTTTGAAATTAAACAAAATAATTGTAGACTGACTGAGATATCTGAAGAACACTGTAATACTTTAACTAAAGATAAATAGATTTATAAAATACAAATAACTCAATGAAAAAAATTAAAGCATTTACATTAATTGAAACTCTAATTGTTATTGTGGTTTTTTGTATTGGAATTTTAACTGTATTATATTGACTATCTCAGACATTGAGAAATAAAGAGTATGCAAATACTCAAATTCAGTCAGCATTTTTTGCTCGTGAATGAATCGAACTTGTATTTAATCTTCGTGATGCAAATTATCATAAAGAATTACCTTGGAATTGTATTTTTGAATGAGAAAGTAGCTTAGATGTTGAGAAATGATGTAAGAAATTTTTTGAGAATAATCAAGTCTTGAAATTAGATATAGGAGATAATGATGAATATCTAAAAATTATTGATATATCTGATATTAGTAAAATTTGAAATTTAAGCGAAGATGAAAATTTTGATAAAATATTTGATGAATATCAAATTTATAAACATATAAAAGATAGTGGTACTACTTTTTTATACAACCATGATTCAAATGATGGTGAAGCAACTTGATTTGCAAGATATATAGTAATCAAAAGTGTTGATTCTAGTGAATGAGAGCTCAATCCTGATAAATTATTAAAAATTGAATCTCATGTACTATATAAAAAATGAATCTTTAAATGAGAAAAAGTAATGGAAACATTCATATGAAATTATGAATTTAATGATAATATTTTATTTTAATTATTAATATAATGATAAAAAAGACTAAGCTAAAATGATTTACTTTGATTGAGATGCTAATCGTGATGGTTATCATCTGAATTTTGGCTGTTGTCTTGACTGAGTCATATATTAATATTTCAAAAACAGCATTAAGAATAGAACAAGAGAAAAATATATCAGAAGAATCTCTTATATTAACGCAGATTTTTCAATCTATTGCAGATGAAACAACTATAGATTATGATGAATATAATGTTAATGATTTAGAAAGTAAAGATTGATATGTTGATAAGCTATTCCTAAAATGATGAGAATGAGAATCCTATAGCATATATACTGAATGAAATTGTTTAGAATTAGAGTGAAATTTTAAACTAAATGAAGACGGTAGCATACAGACTGATGAAGAATGAAATATCCCAGATATTACAGATTTTTCTGATTGTAAACTAGTTTTGGAAAATAAAGATGGTGGTAAATCAATACTGAATTCATCTTGAAAAGTGGTTGTTTCAAAAGTAAGATTCAGAATTATTCCTTATGATACTGATCAAAATTATTTTGATAATGCTAGTGAAGGAAGTATTGTAATTAAGGATATTCACCAGCCCGCATTCTGGATGTTTATACACTTATATTCACCACTGTATCAACCAAAATGAACTAATAATGTACATCAACCATTACAATTATTTTTTAATCTAAATCTATAAAATGAAAAAATTTATATCAAAAATCAGAAACAAAAGATTAAAAGGTAATGTTTCATTGCTCGTGATTTTGATATTATTAGCAAGTTCCGTAATTGCTCTACTTTCAATTAGTCAGATTCAACATTTAATTACATACTGAAATATGACGTTTAATTATTTCAGAGCATTTTATTTGGCTAAAGCCTGAACTGAGCTTGGATTAACGGAAGTATATAATAGAGAAAATTGATTTGAAGATGAAATTAAAAATGAGATTAATAGTGATGGTACAGTAAATTTTGATTCTATAATAGCAAAAAATTTCTTGTGAGATGAAAATGAATATGAATGAGCTAAACCATATTTCAATATGGAAATCAAATCTAATTATAACATCATAGGTAATGATGTAAGATATGACTGTAATAATGAAAATAAAATCACCTTAGATCCAAAAGACGACGAAAATCCATGAGGATGAGTTATGCTTTCCTTATTTAAGGATAATACTAAAGGATTAAGAAATATTTTAAATCCTGATTATTCTACATTGAGTGGTGATATAATTAAAAATATAAAATTTGATAGAAATCCTACTGCATGAGACTTAATGTTTTGATTATTCAATTATGATATGACTAGCATTTATGTAAAGAAATGAAATGAATTTGGTAGTATGAATGATTTGAATAAATTTTTCGGAGATTATATATCAAGTATTGGATGAACACGTAAATATTTGACGATTAAAAATATATGATCTACTCCTGTAAGCTTTTGTATTGAATGAAATAATATTCCATATTCAGATTATTTGATTACAGTTCGTGGAAATTATGCAGATATGGAAGTATGACTAAAATCTGTAGTGAAAAAAGAGATTCCATCTTGGTCATTGGATGTATTGTGATGGGAAAATCCTTAAAAAAATCCGTTGATTTTCGTATTATTTTTTATACTAATCAGATTAGTGATAATCTGATTTTTAGATTTTTAAATAAAAAAATGCAAAAAAAAGTTATTGTATTTTCTATGCTTGCATTAAGTGTCTTATTATGATGATGTTGAAATAGTACAAGCAATACAAATGAAATAGATCTTTGATATAAAGTAACAGAATGAGAAAATATCACTTGAGTTAAAGAATTTGACAATGATTCTATTACTAAAGAAGATGAAAGTGATAATACAGTTACTAAATGATTTAAGGATAGATGAGTAATAGACAGTCTCTCTAATGAATCTTTGTAAAAAATTTAATTAAATATCCAGTCAAAACTTGATTTATTTTCAGATTTTTTTATAATTTAAAAAGCTAAGGTTTTATTATTGTCTGAAAAATTATGCAATTCTATGATGAAGTGGAAATTAGTGTAGAATCATGAAAATGAGGAAATGGACTAGCTAGTGGGAGAAGAGAAAGCTGAATCCCAAACTGATGACCAAATGGATGAGATGGATGAAATGGATGATCCATAATTTTTCAAGCAAGTAAAGATGAAAGTACATTACTTGAATACAAATACAAGAAAATCTTTAAAGCAAAGAACTGAGAAGACTGAAGAACCAAAGACCAATACGGGGCAAATGCACCTGATTTAACATTGATAGTTCCAGTGGAAACTATGGTAAAACATGCTGAAACTGGGAAAATATTACACCATTTTACACAAGACTGAGAGACTTGGAAAGCTTTAGCATGAGGAATAGGTGGAAAGTGAAATATCCATTTCAAGGATGCAGTGAATCAGTATCCAAATTTTTTCTTATTATGAGAACCTGGACAAAAATTAAATCTGATTTTGGAATTACAACTACTGGGAGATGTTGGATTAATATGAAATCCAAGCGTTTGAAAATCATCATTAATTAACTGTGCTGCATCTACAAAAGCTAAAGTAGCTGACTACCCTTTCACGACTTTAGTACCAAATTTATGAAGTGTATCTGTTGGAGATTATAAATTTAATATGGTAGACATTCCTGGATTAATTGAATGAGCTGCTGAATGAAAATGACTGTGAAATGATTTTCTTCGTCATGTTTTGAAAGCCAGAATCTTTGCTATGGTGATGGATATGTCTCGCTATGATGAATGAATCAAAGAAACAAATGGACTATTCGATGAAATTCGTATATACATCGAGCAAAAATTTCTGCAAGATGAAGAAGATTATTACTTCGCATTTGAGAAGCAATGAAATTATATAAATTTCAATGTGTATGTAGATGATGAATTATTTATGTCAAAAAGAGTGGTTTTTGTACTAAATAAATATGACCTAATAAATGATGAAGAACTTTTGCAGGAATACGAATCTCAGTTAATTCAGATTTTTTGAGAATATTTAAAAGAGCATTGATATAAATCACTACCAGAAGATGTAATCAAGAAAAATATTTTCGTCACTTCTGCATGAACATATATGTGAGTTTGAGAGTGGTGCCGCGCTTTGGCAGAAATGCTCAAAGATATGCCAAAAGTGGAAATTCCTACAGTTGAGCCTAGAATCGCCTTTGAATTCGATGATGATGAAGCTGAAATGATTACAGACATTACAGATGAAGAAAAGGATTTCTTGGTGGAGGAATGATATCTCGAGCCAGCAGCTGCAAGATATACAAATGTTTACGAAATCAAAAATGCTGAAATCTGTAGACTGGTTTTCATTACTCCTTGGGGAAATGAAGAAGCTGAAATGTGGTTTTGGAAACAGATGGACCAGAAATGATATATCAATTTATTAGAAGAATTCTGAGCTAGAAAATGAGATGTACTCAAAATTAAGAGTTATTACGTTGGTCAGGATGATAAGTATATTATGTATTAGTTCAAAAAAAGACTGGTTGATTACCAGTCCTTTTTTATTCTTCATTAATTAAGCTATTATTTTATAATCTGGGAATCTTTTTTCTAGCATTTTTTTCATAGCTTCTTTATCTTTTCATAATACAGATCAATATGATTCACTATGTCATCGCAATGTAATTACTTTTTTCTCGTCATTTTTATCAATTAGTCCTCATCCCAAACATCGTCCATCTTCAATATATTTACTGTGGAGATTTGAATGATAAGGAAATTTATCCATTGGAGCTGTTATAAATTTCAAAATATGATTTTCTCTATCAACTGATAATACATATTTTTGTCCGTGGAAAATAGAATCTTTTACATAATCATCAAAAACAACTTCTCACTTTTCCCGATTTTCTACAGATTCATCGTAAATTTTTATATTTTCTTCTCTTTCTTTTCTTAAACGTTCTTTTCTTTCTTCTTCCTCCTGTTTCCTTTTTTCACTAGCTTGTCTTTCATTTTCAAGCATTTCACTGTAATAATTCGACAACTTATCTAAATCGTCAGGATCTACGAATGGACTAACATTTTGGTATACTTTAGGTAATGGATGAAAATCACTATCCACATCTATAACTCCAGATGCTATAAGCTTACTATAAATATCCGATGGAATCTTAGTATCATTATCTTCTATTTTATAAGTACTTAACGAATTAGTTAAAAGATATTTAATTTTCAAGAACATACTAAATTTTTCATCATATGCGTGATTATCCATTTCTTTCACAAATATCGCAAAATCTTCTTGGCTAGATATCGCCTTAATCATTTTCCTAATCAAGACATTTATATCTTCTTCTGAACAATATTTTTCAAAATATCATATTTGATTAAACAATTTTTTTATCAAGTTCTCATCCTGTGTTGCATAAACATCCTGCATAAAAGCAGCAGCTTCTTCCGTGGATAATATCTCTCATCTTGCATATCGCTCATTATTATCTAGCACTTTCTCGAGAAAATCTTTAGAAATTTCTCATTTAGCTTTAAGCATATAATAAACACTATGTGTTCCTGGATACTTGTGTCATTTTAACACATCATCAAGATAATCTGTACCAAGCAATCATTGTTTTTCAGCAAAACCATATAATCAATGGTTAACCATTCAGAAATCTACTGGTTTTAATGTAGTTAAGTTAGTATATTCCCAAATCTCATCTAATTCTTCAGGTTCTGGACTATGGCTTAAATAAGATTCAAATACTCTTCTATCGAATTTTTCAGAATCAGTTAACTCTTTTCAGTTATTTATCTTTCAAAATTCTTTTATAAGGAGTTTAATTCATCCATACTTGAGGATTGGTTCTAATGCTTCAATATGACTATTTACAAATTCTGGCATCTTATATTTATCATCCAATAATTTCCATATATATTCTGATGAAAAATATTTTCTAAACTTTTCTAAATCCTCCTTTTTAAGGTTTTCCATTTTCTCATTCAAAGCTGTTTTTACACTCTCTTTTTGAATTATTTTTTCTGATAATTCTCTTATTCATTCTTTGCTACCATAATCACTATAATATGGCTTATCTCATAATAAATCTGCTATATCCCAAGTAATTGTTATTCATAAGTTATTAAAAAATGGAAATACATCATGTGTACGTACTGCAGTATAGCGTTCTTCATCCAATGACCAATATATTGATTTTTTCCTATCTTCTTCATTCTCTCTACGTTTTTCATCTAGCTTAGAATTCTCAGATGCAATAAAGTTTTTTAATTTTTCTCAATCAGAATAGATTGCCTTACAATTTTCTGGTATATCAAAGAATTTACTTTTCTTTGCTAAATATGGGAGCATTGTAAAAATAAATTTTTCATTATTACTATCTGCTAAGATTTTCTCAACCATGGATTTAATACTCCATTTTGATGAGAAATAGTAATCTGTTCAGTTACTCATAATTCAAGTTGGTTTATGATGATATTCTCAGGTCTGATCATATACTCTACTGAATCAACCGACACCTGAACCAGGATTATTATAAGCCCGAACGGTTATATCGACATCCTTAATTGCATCCAAAATAAATTCTTCTCTCTCTTCTTGTGTAAACATATCAAAATTCTGGCTAAAAAAGTCCACAGCAATTGTATTTCAAGTTATTTCTTCTCTAGGTGAACCTTGAAATCGACTTCTATACTTTTCTGTATATTCATTAAATGAAAACCTTATTAATTTTTTGATACTTTCCTTTTGTTTTTCTGTTAATTCTGTTTTATTGCTTCTCAATTCATTATATAACACTGCTACAGAATCCACAAAATCTCTTGGATTGTCATATGATTTTTCAGCCTCATTAAAAATTTTATCTAGAGAACTACCTTTTGCCTCAATATATTTTGGATTATCTTGTAATGTTTTATATAAATCCTTTGCAACTTTTTTTCATTCCTCTCACTGGCTTCTTAACGTACGAAGTTTTTTCGCAAGATTATCTCTGTATTCTTGCTGCGCAGGAGTCCTAATAGATTTTTTTGCCATTTTACCGAAATTAAATTATAAAATTAAGATACTTAATTATATATAGAAAAAAAATAATGTCAAATTTTAGTGGACTTTTTACTGCTCTCCTTCACTGAAATGAGATAGCTCGTAAAGCAGGAGGATTTTTACCCAACTTACACTTAAAAATCCCTCAACTACGCCGTATCCTCTTTCATAAAGGAAAATAAAAAATCTCCCCTCTTTATCAAGAGGGGTTGGGGGAGATTTGCTTCTATCTAAACAACTTAGCTTCTTTTCTCATTTCTTTTTCTTGTGAACGTTCCTTGAGAATCTGCTTTTTCTCTATTTTTTTCTTTAGACGACCTATTCAGATTTTGATTTTGATAAATCCTCTATCTGTAATCAAAACTTCTAAAGCAACTGCCGTCATTCATGGTTTATCAAGCTGAGCTGCGATTCTGGAAAGCTCTTTTTTATTTACCAAAAGTTTTCTTTTTTGCTTTGGCTGATAATGTGGAGCCAGGTTTGGAGAAGTTTTGGAATATAAAGGTACATCCATTCATAGAATGAATAGTTCTCAATTTTGGATAGAAATAATAGTATCTGATATATTTACATGTGAAGTTTTGATAGATTTGACTTCATGTCATGCCAAAACTATTCCAGCTGTATAATCAGTGGAAAATTCGTAGTCGAAATATGCTCTTTTATTCTTTGTTACTACTTTCATTTTTCAAAAAATCTGACTGAAATTTAGTTAAAATTTTTATAAAAAATTGACCAAAAAATTCAAGTCTTTATGCTACATTTTGAATAGCTACAAATTGAATTTTCACTTGAAAAAGAGTCTGATTTTTTTATTCTTTTTATGTTGGTTAAATTGTTTTTATGTGTAAATTAA